>ENA-ORSB01000041-ORSB01000041.1-human-gut-metagenome-genome-assembly--contig:-NODE-41-length-130991-cov-8.295671_pt1 | contig 130991 bp, 221 predicted proteins | sample MGYA00242180_ERZ509144 | MGnify/ENA primary metagenome ERZ509144 (study PRJEB26280, sample SAMEA2338661) | human gut metagenome | biome: human gut; feature: human-associated habitat; material: faeces...
GAAAATTTTGAAAGTATTAATTCTTTTACAGTAATAACTAAAATAAATAGAGAATTTGATTCTATTTATTTTAGTTATTATTCATATGAATTCTAAATACTTTACTAAAGAAGAATTAAATAATTCTTTAGCTGATTATTTTAAAAATTTACCCATTGAGTATTCTATAATAGTTGACGAGGGGTAAAATACCCCTCGTTTTTATTTTGAGGTGATTAAATGCCTAAATCTAATCATTATGGACGATTTTATAATAGTGGATTTTATAAAATATATAAACCTAAAGCAAGAAAAGAAAATTTATTTTTTGTTTTTGAGCATGGTACAACAGAAAGGACATCTTATTCAGAAACAAAAATTAAAACTTTAAAAAAGCGTTTATTAAATTCTATCCGAGCTGCGGAATAGATTAGTTTATAGACAGAATACGGATTAGTTACAGAATTATGTTCTCATTTAGATAATGATTCAAACTTAACAAAAACGATTAAAGAATATTTAAAAGCCGATGCTAATTATTCTGAAATTTAGGGTATTATTCAAAAAGGCGGAGCGACCTCTCAAGCAGAATTAATGCAATTTTTTAACAGTCGTTATTTTAACACAATGGCTGGCACACTTACTGCGGGAGATATTGTTATGAACTCGCGCGGTGAAAAAGATTTAACTGATGCTTTTTGGAGAAAATTACATCAAGATACTTGGGGTCTTTAGACCGCGGCATCAAAAGCTATAACTTATCAAGAAGCATTTGAGAGAATGAAAAGCAAATGGAAAACTTATGGTTATACTCAAAAGGGAAATACTTGGTCTGTTGTTGGAGATTATTTTGGCTCTATGGGACAAGCATTTCAAGAAAGTGGTTTGGAAGATGAATTATTAATTTATTTTATGTCAGAAATATCTAAAGGTAAAAAAACACCAGATTAGATTAAAGCTCTAATAGCCTAGGGAGATTAGGCTAAATTTGAAATGCAACGAACCGACAAAGGAGATCTAACTCAAAAGCATGGTCAATTTCAAGAAATATTAGCTAATATTTTAAATGAATTTTATTTACCATAGATTTATGGATAGTTAGGTGTTGGAGTTACATTAACTCATACAGGTAATGATTCAAGAAAATATTCTAAAATGGATTTATCTTCTGGTAAATTGGTGAGAGCAGATGAATACAATGTTGGTCAGACAGATTTAAAAATTAATTTTGATTTTAATGATACAAGTAAATTTTCTTCTAAGTATTAGATAAATATTAGTGCTAAAATGAATCAAGGTTTCGCGCGCTTAGAAAATGAAGAAAAACGACATACAGACAAATATTTAACTCATATTTATAGTGGTGGCACTTTAGGTTCTGCATTAAATAGAATTTATAGTAGTCCTGTTTTTAGTGAAACTGGAATGCTGACAGAAGATAATTTTATAGATTTAGCTTATCTTTTGATAAATGCTGCACAAGGTGGTATTTCTGAAAATAATAAAGATCAAGCTGTTTAGGCTTATAAAGCAGCGATTTCTTTTGTTGGAATGGAAGAAATTGGGAACACTTTAGGTTTTGATTCTAGTAAAACTGGTAAAAATATAAAAGTTGCAGGTTTAGATATTGGAGCTTCTACTGTTGTTAATTTATTTTTGATAAACGGCAAATATATAACTGCTTCGGCTTTCTTTTCTGCTTTATATGATTTTATCAATGATAATGAAACAAAAGCAATGTCAACTAATATTACTTTTGCTAAGACTTTTGATGAATCTGAATTAACGACTTCTTTAGAAAATCAAAGAGTTTATTCTCAAGGTTATTTAAATTTTATAAATAGTAATAATTTAGGTTCTCAAAAATCTCATAATAATTTTACTTTTACTCAAGGTGATCCTGTAAAAGTTAGAGACTATATTATATCAAAAACAAAAGCCCAAGAATTTAATATTAAATGGACAACTTTTTGGAGAACTTTTTCTGGTTAAATTCTTTGACTTTTTCTTAATTTCGTGCTATAATAATTATAGAAAGTTAAGAAAGATACATACTTAAAAGGAGTATATTTAATATGAAGAAATTTTATTGCTGCGATTATTGCGATGAGCTTTTTGAGACTGAAGCCGAGTGCAAAGCACATGAAGCAACTTGTCCTGAAAAGAAAGATTATGATGAAAGCCGTAAGATGGATAAGGACTCTTTGATTCTCCATCTACGTGAGTTTATTGAAGAAGTTGAGATCTTTAATGAGGCCTATAATGCAGACATTATGGATGAATTGCTTGATGATTCTCGCGACGGTAAGTTGAGCCTTGATAGCTGTGATTGCGAGCATAAGTGCAATGATACTTGTGATTGTGATTGTGAAGATAAAGAGAATGATGAAGATTACAATGATGACGATGACGACGAAGTCTGCGATGAAGATTTTTATGATGATTTCTTTGGCATTTCTCATGTAAAAGATGCCGAGAAACATCTTGAGAAAATCCTTAAAGATTGCTGTAATAATGATAAAGAGTATACTTTCTATCTTAACGGTAAGAAAGTAAGTAAAGAAGACCTCAAGAAAGAGCTGACTGATATTTTTTCTGCTAAGATTGTCCCAGCAGCAAAAGATGCGACTAAAACCGCAGTAAAAAAGACTGATGATTTTTTGAGTGCGATTCTCGAAAAACTAGATAAGTAATTTAATGGGAGAGACTAATTGTCTCTCCCTATTTTTTTATTATATAATATTTAACACTTTTTTACTTTAATCTTAGATAAAAAATGGAGGGATAAAATAGATGGCTAATAAATACTATCTTGACCCTAGCAGAACTGGCGGTTAGCCAGTTCAAGAGTTATATGATACAATTAATTATCTATCTGGAATGTCAGCAAGTGGTACAGCTTCAACAACGACCATTGTATATGATACTTAGATGGAATTTACCAATAAGGTAAAATTTTCTTGTCCAACAACTTTCTCAAAAGAAAATATTTTTACTGGGAATTCAGCTTTCTCTGGTAATGTTTCTCTAAAAGGAGAAAATGAACTTTCTGGGACTTTAGAAACAACCCCAGACTCTACTTTGAACATTGCTGGCGGAATTAATTCTTCTGGAACAAATACCTTTTCAGGAAAAACTTCTTTTACCACTAATCCAGTTACTATTTCTAACGGTTTAAATGTTAGCGGTCCCGCGAAGTTTACTGGCTCTGTATCTTACTCAGATACTATTGATTCAACAGGTACTACTAATTTAAATGGTACTTAGAATTTAGGTGGCTCAACAACTAACATCACTAGTGGAACGTTAAATATTTCTGCACAAACAGTTTTTAGCAATGATGTAACTTCAAATAAAAAACTTACGGTTAATAATGAATTGCAATCTAATTCATTATATGTTAAAAACAATATTAGGGCAGATGGTTCTATCACTGGTTCCCAAGTTTTTGGTTCAGTTTTTAATGACTATGCCGAATTTTTCCCGCGCAGTGGATATACAGAGCCGGGTGATATTATTGCTCTTGATATGGATTCTGAAAAAGAAGCCTATAAACGCGCATCAGCTGGTGATAAATTATTGATTGGTGTTCATTCTAACCAATTTAGTCATTTAATTGGTGGTGAAAATCCACCAGAAGGAAGAAGTTTTGTCGAATATAATATTAATAAATATATTCCTGTAGGACTTGCTGGACGTGTTAAAGTTAAGGTTTTAGCGCCGATAGAAAAGGGTGATAAAATAACTATTAGCGCAGTACCCGGAGTCGGTAAGCGCGCAGAATATGGTGATCAAATAATTGGCTATGCTCTTGAAAATTATGATGATGATTTAAATATCGGCATGGTTAATATGAAGATTATTTAAGGAGATTATTATGGCTATTAGATTGTATTCTGAGAGCTATGATGGCTCTTTATTAGATGCTTCTAATGAGGGTTTTTCAACTTACCATAATATAGTTACTTATCAAACAAAACATAATACCATTTATTTAAAAGCCGACGATAATAAAAGATATACTTTAATAGAACTTTCATTACGAGGTAAAACTTATTTTCTTCAATATACCATTAATGCTTCTTAGGCTTATTTAGATTTAATAAATATCAATGGAATTGCGCCAGGAAGTATTTTAAAAATTGATGATGAAGAAATTTTAGTTGAATCAGTTAATTATTCAACTAAGAGATTAACTGTATCAAGAGGATACCATTCTACAATTCCGGTGTCGCATAATTCATCAACAAAAGCCACTGTTGCTACGGATTATACTCAACTTTATTCTCTTGATTCATTAGGCAATAAAACTATTATGTCTTCTGGTATTCTCAACAGTAATATTGATCCTATTGTTTTATTAGAAGATATTGACGATGAACAAACTTAGTTTTTAATTGCTGACGTATTTGATTGCGCGGTGGGCGACGAATTTACTGATGGTGTAGAAAATTTTGTTATTCAGGATAAACAAGAAAACGGAGTTAATTTTCTTGTAACGGTCAAACGTAGTAATGCAGTCTCGCATTCAAAAGGAGAAGTATTTTCTCTTTTTGCAATTCAAGATGATAAATACCATCATTGTTATTATTCAACTTCTCCAATTCGAGGTTCATCAGTAGGAGAAAGGAATGATATTCAATTAATTCTTGATTATGATTGTGAGAATCAATCTTATTCTTCTTCTTTTGATTTAAAAACTATTACTCGTTTAGCTATTATCGGTACTATTGGAGACTCTATTACTGCTGGACACGCGGCGTTCCGCGCGGAAGATCATAAAGGTACTTACTGCTGTAATGGAGTAAGTTATGCTAATGATAATACTTCTGAAGATGTAACTTCTCAATATCAATACTGGCTTAGCTATAGGCTTGGTAAAAATTATAACGTATATAATTATGGTACAGGAGAAGAAGTTGGTTATCAAGTTAAAAATCGTTTTGAAAAAGAAATTCTTTCCTTGCATCCAGACTATACAATTATTCAATGTGGAACTAATGACCTTTCTTTGTTTAATGGCGCAACTGCGGTTTCTGGTATTGATTCAAGTTCAACAATGGATGAATGGATTTTCACTGAAACTCCAATCGTACTTGAAAAAAATGGTATGCGAACAACCTATTATGGATTGGTTCCAGCAGTAAAAGCGATGATTGCTTTGGCGCTTAATAATGAAGTTGTTCCAGTAGTAGGAAATCTTTTACCTCGAAATGGTTTAAGCGCTGACATGAGAAAAGCATTTGATGCTTTCAATAATTGGCTTAAAGATTATGTAGCATCTCTTGATGGCGTTTATATGGTTGATTTTTTCAATGCTCAAGAAAATGGAAAATATTTAAGAGAAGATCCTACTGATCCTACTAATTATCGAATGAATGATATTTATTCTTCTGGTTCAGAATTGAATGCAGATGGGACAATTAAAAAATCTGGTGATGGTATCCATTTAAATTCAAATGGTTATCGTATTATGGGTTATTGCTTAAATATTGATGTTTTATTTGATGCTTCAGTAGAAGGATTTAGTCTTTATTTAAAACCAGATGCTTCAATAGAACCACTTGAAGGACAATTAGATGTAACAACTAATAAGTTTATATATAAAATTCCTTTTAATCTTGTTCAATTAAATAAAGAAAAGATTGCAACAAGATACCTCTATAACAAAGGCGCACTCAATGAACTTTGTTACATATATCCAAATTCTAATGATGATTTAGATATAAAACTTGTTCAAAATGGACAAGAAAAAGGACTGATTGCTGAGACTCTTGCGCCGGGCAATTTTTTAGAAATAAGGTTTAAAGTAATTGCTAAAGGTAATGCGACGACTGGTCAAATTATTGTACTTGGGCGACCAATAGAAACTCTATAAAAGGCGGTGATATAATGGCAGCTCAATTAGATTTTTATAGTTATGATGAAACAACCAAAATATCGACCGCGCTAAATGGAACTTATAGCTTAGGAGATATTTTTAAAGGTGCTTCTGGTATAGGAGCACTAAGAATTTATAATTCTGGAACAAAAACAGCTGTAAATCCTACTGTTTCTTTTGAAGCATATAATAATAATACTTCAATTTTAGATTGGAAGGGATTATCTTTTAGTAAAGATTATGATTATGATAAAACTCTTTCTCTTGAAAATATTGCGCCAGGAGAATTTGCAATTGGTAAAAATATTTACGTCGAAGATTTCGATACTTATGATTATCAATCTGCACAACCAATAGCAGGCGACGATTGGGAAACATGGCACAATTCTGCATCAATTGATCCTTGGTACGCTTATTCAAAATCTTTATATTTTTATGGGGTAGATTCTCGATTTTCTAATCTGCCAGAAAATACTGACACAACTGCAATTTTAACGCCGTCTGAAAATATTTTAGGAAAAGCAAAAGATTTTACTATTTCTGCAACAATGAGTTGCCTAAAAAATTCTTTTATTGGATGGATTTTTAGAGACAATTATATTGTTACAATTTCTGGAATAAGAGAAGATTTTAAAGATACAATTTATTAGCTTGGGCATCAATATGCTTTATAGATTTGGTATGGCGATCCAAAGAAAAATAAAGCATGGTGGACTCCTCTTGAAGATTTTGATTTAGGAAACTCTGTAAATGGCACAAAGATTACTCTTTCTCTTGAAGATAAAGATGGCATTCCAGTCTTTAAAATTTGGTTGGATACAACAGACACAACTAAAGACCCATCATTTGTCTATGTCTTAGAGAAAGATAAACGTAAATCTTGTTATTCTGCAGTAGAATCTATTCCAAAAATTATTGGCTATGAGCCGATTTCTGCTAATATGTCCAATATGGTTATTGATAATATTAAAATGGTAACTAAAAATGATTTAGGTATTATATATCTAAGAAGCCAAATTCCATCAGATACTAAGTTATCTGGTACTCAATATTTTCTTCTTGATATAGATTATGGTTCGGAGGATTAATAAATGAGTGTAAAATTATAGTTCTATGATGCGGCTTCTAAACTCTTAGATACCACTGTTGGATTAGATTTAGGAAAAGTCCGCAGAGGTTACGATCATATTTCAACTATTTATGTTAAAAACGATGGCGATGAAGCCGCGCAAAATGTAAGTATCACTTCAACAGCAGAAGATAGTACAAATGCAGATTCTGTATTGGCTTCGAATTGGCAGACTTTTAGCTTAGACGGCAAAGCTTATTCTTCAACTCTTGATTTGGGAGTTGTAGAAGCGGGAAAATTTGCCACTGGACAAGATACTACTACCGATTCTTTTAAAGATACAAGTTCAAGTATTTTTAAATATTTGCTTGGAAGCGCAAAACAAGATTTTACTCCACCTATTTTAACTTATTATCAAGATGATTCTACTTCTCAATCTTATGGAAGAAGTCAACTTGCTCTTGAGAACGCAAAAAATATTGACTTTTCTTTTAAAATGGGTTATACTTATAATAAAGAAACATTTAATAGCTTACCATCAAATTAGCAAAATGTTTCAATGGCCATTTTTGCAGCTCGTATAAATGGTATGGGCAATCCAAAAGACAATGATAATACTGGATATTTAATTGAATTTTTCACTAGTCCTAAATATGAAAATAAATTTCAATTAAAAATTACAGTTGGCGGAAAAGGTATTGCTGGATAGTCAGACAGAAGCTACGGCACAATTATTGCAGACACTGGCTCAACTTGGCTTGACTATTATCCTCTTTTAACAAATTTTAGAATTCGTCTTTATAATAATGAGGATGGAATCCCTTGCTTTGAATTTTATAAAGATAATGAGCAGATTGATTTATATAAATTTACATGGAACTCAAATAAAACAAGTACTAGCCGCACAAATGAAAAGGTAAAAGTCCTTGAGGATTCTGATAAAACTTATACCACTGGCGGAAAGACTTATTTTGATGTCAATTTGCAAAAAGGTTCTTTATCTTATCGTTTATCTGATTTTACTATTAGCTATGACAATGTGAAAGCTCCAATTTATATCAAAACTCATATTGATGATTCTGGTATAAATGGACAAAAATATACTAGCACAGCTACATTAATTTATCAAGATTGAGGTGATTATTATGGGAATTTAGCTTCCAATAAAATTACCTACTACTTTAGATAAATATAAAATAGGAATTTAGCTTCCTATTAGATTACCTTTTAGGATTAACCGTGTCAAGAAAGATGATATTTATTATCAAAAGAAATTAAAAATTAGTTCTATTCCTCAAGAAAGTATTGGTAATAAAGTCTTTTTAAGAATTAGTGAACGTCCATCTGGCGCGCCGAATTTCTTACCTATTTCAGAAACAGTTTGGGCTTTCCCAGGTCTAATAGTTAGTGAGAATATTGTTTCCGCGCGAAAAAATCAATTACTAATTGATGAAAAGATTTATAGTCAAATTATTGCTTCTTTTGAGTTGATTAGTCCGACTCAATTAAAAGTTAGTTGGACTGGTTCAAGAGTTCCGCGTGTTCAAGTATATATTAAATCTCTCGAATCGGAGAATTATACTTTATACAACACTTACGCTTGGAACAGGGGTAATGTTATTATTCCTTTACAGAATCAAAATTATTATATTCGTTTAATTGGAATTAATGATTCTGGTTCTTCGGAAACTTATTTAATTAACGCTCCTCTTGAAATAGGTATCCAACCAGAACTGAATATGGTTAATTCAATAGATAAAATTTATAATATTAACGTTTTTTACACATCTGAGTATAAGATAGAAGTGGAGTACTAATATGGCAGATGCTTATGAATTAGACGAGAAAGACATTCAAATTCAATCTGATTCGTCTAAGAATACATTAATAACTGCTGAGGAAATTTATAAAAAGTTAGGGTGTGACGCGCTTGAATGATGAAATTTTGAATATCATTGAAAGCGCCAGGAAATCTCATAATAATAAACAGGCGTTGTTCTTAGAAAAGTATATTGATTATTACAATATGCCAGTTAAGAACAACGTTATTTTATATGAGTCATTTGCGGGCGCAGGTATGATTGATAGTCCTTACGCAATTTTTTTGGAATTTTTGCGTAATAAAAAATTTGATGATTATATTCATATTTGGGTAATTAATAATTTTGAGAGTAATAATTTTAGATTATTAGAATATGCAGATAAACCAAATGTAAGATTTATTTTGTATGGCTCAAATGATTATCTTAAATATATCTCAATAGCACATTATCTCATTAATAATAATACATTCCCCACCTATTGGACAAAAAAGCCTGAACAAATTTATGTAAATACTTGGCACGGCATTCCGCGCAAGAAATTATTTTTTGATATTCCTAATAATAAAATGAATACTGGAAATGTTATGCGGAATTTTTTAAGTGCTGATTATTTACTTGCTAGTGATGATTCAATAGAAAAAATGTATTTGGACGCGGCGAGACTTAATGGATTGTGTAATAGTAAGATAATCCGTACAAAAGATTTTAGAAAAGAATTGATTATTCCTAAAAGACAAATTTTTAAACAATTTGGGATGATAGGAATAGCAGATTTATCAAAAGAAAGAAAACCAATCGCCTTGTATGCTCCCACTTGGCGCGATGGGAAGTATTCTATTGATACTGAAATTATTCGAGAATTAGGAAATTACGGCTATCGTGTTTTAGTTAAAGCGCACCATGTAGATTATGAAAATAGAGCAAGATATATCCCATCTTCTATTGACATAAATACTTTATTTCCAATTTGTGATTTACTGGTGACAGATTATTCAAGTGTTTTTTATGATTGGATAAATTATGGTGATAATCCAGTTATTTTTTATGCACCTGATTATGAGGAATATTGTCAAAAGCAAGGATTATACCAAGACTTTCCATGCGCTCCCGCAAAGAATATTGAGACTTTTAAAACATATCTTGAGAATCTTGATGATTATTGGGAGAAAGTTCAAAAACAAGTTTGGGAACAAGGGAGTAATGTCTGGACTGATAGAGATATAAATATTCATGAATTTTTAATAAAGCTTTTAAGTGAAATAGATTTTAGTACATTAGAAACAGACAGTAAAAAACGCTTACTGTTTTACGCCGGAGATTTTAAGCCAAACGGAGTTACATCTTCTATTCTTTCTTTATTCAATAGAATTGATTACAATAAATACGATGTTTCGCTTATCCTTTTGAAAAAAGATAATTCAGATTATTTGGATAAAATAAATGAAATTAATCCTAATGTCCGTTTACTTGTCCGCGCGGGGACATATAATCAAACATTACTTGAGCGTTGTGCAAATGAAATCTGCCTTAAAAAAGGAATAGATTCTTTTGAATTAGATAAAATGTTTCCTCGTGAGCTTTACCGCAGAGAATGGAGACGTTGTTTTGGCGACACTCATTTTGATGCGGTAATCAATTTTACTGGTTATAGTCCTTTTTACGCTTATTTTTTTGCCTATGGGATTAAAAATCTTCCCATTACTCAAAAAATTATTTGGCAACATAATATAATGAAATTAGATCAAATGAGAGAAATTGATGGTAAATATCCTTTAAAAGATTCTCTTAATGCAGTTTATTCCGCTTACTCCATGTATAATAAAATAGTTTCTGTTAGTGAGCAATGCTTAGAAGCTAATAAAAAAGATTTTCCTTTTTATGGATCTAAGATGGTATTAGTTCATAATTTTATTGTTCAACCTTATGATCTATTTGAAAAATTAAATTCTAAATACGCAAATTTTGAGCCACATTCTTTTTCAACAGAAGCAGTTTATTTGAATGTTGCGCGTCTTTCTCCTGCAAAGAATCAACTTAATTTGATTAAGGCTTTTAAAGATTTTCATGTAAAATATAATAAGACTCAACTTTATATTATGGGTGATGGAGAATTAAAAGATAAGATTCTTAAAGAAATAAAGGATTGTGATTTTATTCATTTAATTCCATATAATAAAAATCCATTTGCTAATATGAGAAATGCGAACTATAATATTCTTCCATCTATTTATGAGGGACAAGGACTTTCTGCAATTGAAGCGAAAGTACTCGGTAGAAAAACTATTGTTACAGACTTTGGTGCAGATAAAGGAGTAACGGATATAGCGGATATTTTAATTCATGGGACAGATGAACACGCTATTAGAGCTGCACTTGAAGATTCGATTCATTCTTGGAACAAACCCGTTATTGAATTTGATCCATATAAATATAATGAAGAAACAAAAAAGGAGTTTGACTCTCTATTTTGAAAACTATCTTAACTTATGGCACTTTTGATTTACTTCATCAAGGACATTTAAATCTTCTTCTTCGCGCGCGGAGTATGGGAGATAGATTAATTGTAGGTTTATCAACAGATAAATTTAATAGAGATAAAGGAAAAGAATCTTACTTTACCTTTAGTTAGAGGAAAGAATTACTATCTACTCTTGATTGCGTTGATTTAATCATTCCAGAAAATAACTGGTGGCAGAAAAAGCGCGACATAATGAATAATCAAGTAGATATTTTTGTCATGGGAGACGATTGGAAAGGTAAGTTTGAATCGCTTCGTGACTATTGTAGCGTAATTTATTTACCTCGCACCGAAAATATATCTAGTACCGATATAAAGGAGGAGATAAATAGTGCTAATACCAGAGTATAAAAAGACAGAATGGATTGATAACGGTCCGGAATATAATCAAGATAATTTTAATAATTTTGAGAATCAAATTGAAAAGTTAAGTAAATATGATTCTTACCATCAGAAGCAAATTTACTTAATGGGCTAGAAGCAGTATAAACTTCGTACTTTTACACAATATTGCTGGGATACTCTTGCAGATACTCATTTTAAGATTGCAATGTGCGGAGATTCTGTTTGGTTTGGTTATAATACTTTAAAATCAACGGGTGTTAATGACAACAGTAATGCAACAAATTATTATACTGGTAACGCGAATGAAAAATTAGATGCGTCAACTGTAATTGCTGTTCCTACCACTTTTACTTATCCAGATGGTATGTACAAAGATAATCGAAAGGGAACTGCTTCTGCTTTTGATCGTGCTTTAAAAAAGAGCGGTAGTACTCGTCAATCTAAAGTACGTCCGCCAGAAGTAATGATTGAAGCGCTCAACGAAGTCTTTGGTAAGGGTATTAAAGACGGGCAAGAATTTGATAAGTTTGAGCTTGTAAGCCAAATTTATACTGGTGATGATGCCTATTGTGCATATAATCGTTGGGGTGCTTCTGGCGCGGATATTTGGATGTGCAATCTTGGTATCAATGACGCAAGTGCAGATTTTGTCAATAGTGCATATAAAGGTCATGTTGATGAATTTTTTAAATATTATACTGCTTTAATTGAGCGTGAGCTTGATAATGGAACTCCTTGCGTAATTATTACACCAGTTCTTCAAACTCAAGCTGCTTCTTATGATTTTGATAAACGCCAGCAAGTCATGGCTTATGCAGAAGTTCTTCAAGAAATTGGCAAGTTGTATGGTATTCCAGTCATTGACGGAAGCGACTTTAATCGTAACTTCAATGGTAATCAGTGCATTGATTTCACTCATATGACCAATGATGGCAATAATACGGTTGGCAAAGAGATGGCATCATTGTTTATTGCTGGATATCTAGGACGTCCATTGGTTGTTGAAGATGGTTTATTCTTATCTACTCGTGTCCAACAAGATAACATTAATGTGCGTGGCAATGCCATTATTGATTATTCAAAACATTCTCCAACAATGCCTACTCTATTAAACAGTCCAGACCTTTATGCAACTGAGCCAAGCCGTGAAAATATGGGCTTGACTGTTTACATGAATTATCCATTAAGCAATAATGAGACTGCGAAAGTTATTGACGGGCAATTAGTATACAATACTCCAGATGGACAAAAGATTGAGTTTAATTTGGACAATTTCCCTTATTATAACGTCTTATGGCGTCAAGCTGATTTGAAAGCGCGCTCAGATATTAATAGTGCAGTAGCGAAAATCGCATCTCCTATTGCTACAGCTTATGCAACCGATATAGCTAATGCCGCAACAGATTCTTGGGATTCTGAAAAAATGATTGAGACCAAAGTTTATGGTGATGCTTATTGGGCAATGTATGAGAAAGTTTATTCTCTTTGTTACAATAATACTCAAAATCTTGCGGCTGGAACTACCTATTGGATGGATAATCCTAATTCAATCCCATCGACAGTTAAAGGAGATAGTAAATATAGCTTCAGTTTTGCGAAAGATATTAGCTTAGGAACTACTTATGCTGATATTTATGCAAATCAAATTGTTGAGTTAACCAAGCGTCATACTAATGCAAACAATTAGCAAGATGATGGAGCTATTTATTATAGTTTCTATTGTCCTCAAGATGGAATGGTTGCAGTCCCTTATTTGTATGCAAGTGCTTCCTCTGTTTATACGGATGCTGAAAAGCAAAGCAAATTTAAGGTTGATTTAGCGCTTGACTTTGGCGCAACTCAAGGTTGCCCGCAAAATACATTTGAATGGAATAATGAAGAAAGTTTAATTGTAGATGACGGTGATGAACACGCGACTAATGGAATTAGTGTTCCGTCTACTTGCTCTATCGAATGGAGAAATCTGAGTAATAAAGGTTATTATTCAAAATTCCAAATTAGAGATTATACCGCTCCTGTAATTGACATAGTGTCAAAAGGTTGGCATTCAATTCGCATTAATTCCGCGGCTGCTTCTACTTTTGAATTTTATGGATTGCAATTCCTTGATCGTCACACTTACAATTCTTGGATAAAAAGCTAGGAGTGATTTAAATGGCACAAAAAATAACACTCCAACAGAATGATAATGGTATCAAGTTATTATTCACTATATCTAAAGACAAACAAGTCTCAGATATAACTAATTCAAAAATTAGAATTAAATTTGCAAATCCTTCAGAAGGAACAGAGTTTTGGAAAGAAGCTAAAATTGTAGATGCTGAAAATGGATAGGCTCAATGTGTTTTATTTAAAAAAGATATTGCTGGGATGGGAACTTATTAGACCGAAGTTGAGACGACTTATCCAAATGGAGTTCGTCTTTCTAGTAAAAATCCATTTTTAGTTACGATTGTTCCAGAGATATTTGAAGAAACTCAAGAAGTAGTTGAAGATTTTCCCGACTATAAAGACGAAAATTTAGAATAAGTTTTAGAGCATAGAGAAATCTATGCTCTTTTTTATTGACAATTTTTAATCCTTATGCTATAATTATTATAGAAAATGAAAAGGAGATAATATGGAAATCAAGAAAGTAGAATATATTGTCTGCCTAAAAGATGATTTTTTTATGCCTATGACTACTATTAACCGGCAATTTTGTGGCAAGTTGGAGAATATTACAGATAGCAGATTTTATTTTAGATTGAATGGTAGCAATGCAATAGTTATTGTTCCTCATAGCGAAATTGATTGGATGGCTCCAAGTAAAGAATTTTGGGAGCGAGGATACCGTAAAGAAGATATTTGACAAAATATGGTAAGTATGCTATAATAATTACAGAAAATATGAAAAAGGAGTAAATTCTATGTTCGATAGTTTTAATAAAATGTTTCGAAAAGTTCCCGCAGGTTGGTGTCGTCTTAGTCTGACTGGCGGTATTGCGGTTAAGACTTCTAACGGCTATAAGACTTATGACGTTGCAACTGGCAATCTTGTTAATTGCTCTGATTTTGTGCTTGACGTTGGCGATGAGATGTTCTTCTGCATTCCAACCAATACTCTATTTAAAGGCGACATTATTCTTGTGAATAACAAGCCCGCAGCAGTCATCAAGGTTGAGAATAATCAGATTACTGCTTTTCGCTATGAAGATTCGACTATTGTGACTATTGTACCTGAGCATCTGGTTTTTCTTGGCAATACTTATTTTTATTCCAAGATTGTGTCCATGTTTGGTGGCGCGAATGGTACTAGCGTTGACCCAAAGAATATTATGCAGATTATGATGATGTCTGAGATGCTGAAGGGGTCTGGCTCTGGCGATAACAAGATGATGGCTTTTATGGCGATGTCTATGATGGGTAATAACAATCCTTTTGCTGGACTGATGAGTGCTATGAATCCTATTGCTCCTATTACTACTACTCCAGCAGTAATGACTACTCCTGTTCAGACTGCCGTTCCTGCCGAAGCAACAACTGCTAATAGCGAAAATACTACTGTTTAATTAAAGAAAGAGGTATATTTATGGGTGGAGGTTCTTGGACCGCGCAGAGTTATACTGCGTATCGTTCTACTACTAAAGCGTGCAGCATGGATAAACTTAATGCTGCCTCTGTCTACGATATTTATGAGCAGAGGAGCCTTAATCAGGCACTCTCTCCAATGAATGTAATGCGCGAGGCTTGCGATTCTGAGGAGCATCCTAATAGTCTGCCGGTTATTATTGGTCTTGATGTAACTGGCTCTATGGGTAGTGCTTCTGCTCGCTGTGCACAGAAACTGAGCGATATTATGACCGAAGTTGTAAAGAAAACCAAAGATGTTCAGTTTATGTTTATGGGTATTGGTGATGTTGAATGTGATCGCGTTCCTATCCAGTTGACTCAGTTTGAAAGTGATGTCCGTATTGCGCAACAGATGGAGAAGATTTATTTTGAAGGTGGCGGTGGCGGCAATGGCTATGAGAGTTATACCGCTGCATGGTACATGGGTAGCCGTCACTGTAAGTTGGATTGTTGGGCAAAAGGTAAAAAGGGTTTGATTATTACTTTAGGCGACGAGCCGCTTAACCCTATCCTTGAAGCCTATGGACTCAAGAAAGCAACTGGCGATAGTCTCCAGGCTGACGTCAAGACTAAAGAGCTGTACGATGAGACTGCGGAGAAATATGATATTTTCCACATTTCTATTGATGATCCGTCTAGCAGCTATGATTATCGCGCGAAGAGAATTGATGAGTCTTTTGAAAAGATTCTTCCCACTGGTCATTATAAAGTAGCTACTCTTGAGCAGCTTCCGAATTTGATTACGGCTATTGTTGAGGGTCATTATAACGGCTTTGAGACTCTTGAAAGCGTGGAGCCGACTAGCGAAGATACCGCTTGGACTAACTGGTAATTAAAGAAAGGATTAACCGTGAAAAAAGTAAAAGTAGTTATTGGCGCAAATTATGGCGACGAAGGCAAGGGTCTAATGACCAATTACTTTGCGCGTCAAGCTGACAAGAAGCATAAAAAATGTCTGAATATTCTTTTCAATGGCGGTGCTCAGCGTGGGCATACTGTAGAAAATGGAGATTTTCGTCACGTTTTTCATGCTTTCGGCGCAGCGTCATATCAAGATGTAGATACCTTTTACAATTATCATTTCATGGTTAATCCTTTTATTTTTCTTTCTGAGAAAAAGGAATTAGAAGAACTTCATGTAAATCGTGGGCGAACTTGGGTTGACTGGGATTGTGAAATCACGACCCCTTATGATATTTTATTTAATCAGGCTCTTGAGCAATCAAGAGGGAAAGGTCGTCATGGGTCGTGTGGTTGCGGGATTTTTGAGACTTTTAATCGAGTAAATAAAGGATTTCATTTTACTTGTAAAGAACTTTTTATGTCTTTTGGTGAACTTTATAGTAAGATTAAGTTTATTCGAGATAAGTATTTTGCTGAAAAGCGAATGAAAGAAACGGATATTATTTTTACAATGGAGTGGCGTGAAAACTTCTTCAGTGAGATTACTCTTGCTAATTTTGTAAAAGACTTAATGGATTTTAAAAAGTCTGTTTATTTTAGTTCTTTGAATGAAATTTCAGATTATTATGATACTTTAATTTTTGAGGGCGGACAAGGACTTGCTCTCGATATGGATAATAAAAAAGATTTTCCGCATCTTACTCCATCTCATACTGGTTCTGATTGGGTGCTTGAGCAATTGAGAGAGTTGGATGGAGTATTTGATGTTGAAGTGTGTTATGTTTCGCGTAGTTATTTTACCCGACATGGTGCGGGCGCGTTAAAAAATGAAGTAAGCAAATCGGACGAACTTGGTATTAAAAATATGGATAAAACCAATGTTAAGAATGATTGGCAAGGTTCTATTCGCTATGCCCCTTTTGATGAAAAAGATTACATCCAGCGAGTTCAACCTGATGTAGATAAATGGGATTGTGATTTGCTTCATAAGAAAATTGAGCATTTTAAAATCTCACAATCTTTTACCCATCTAAATGAAATTTCTCTTATTGGAGAAGTGGATACTTCTTTATCTCCTTATGTTTATCTTTCTTTTTCCCCCAATTTTGATGATGTTGTTTATATTCATAAATAATTGACAATATTTACCTCTTATGATATAATTATATTAGAAATAGTATAATTATACTTATAAGAGGTATTTTTTATGTATCAATTTTCAATAGTAATCCCTTGTTTTAATAGCTCTCCATATATCGCAGCAACACTTGAATCAATTGTGAATTAGCATTTGGGCGATAAAATTCAAGTCGTACTTGTGGACGATTGTTCAACAGAACCATTTGATGAAGTAATAAAGCCTTACGAGGAAACGCTCCATATTAAAAAAGTAAAAACAGAAAAGAATCTCGGAACTGGTATGTCTCGTCAGTTTGGTATTGACAATGCCGATGGTGATTGGGTTATTTTTTGTGACCACGATGATTCCTTTGTACCTAATACCTTCAATAGAGTTAGAACAATCATTCGCAATAATCCCAGCCGCAATATAATTCAAACTAGGTTTCAAGAGATAACTCAATCTGGCGAAGTAATTCCTTATTCTCTTGAAAAAGGAATGAATTGGGTTCATGGAAAATTTTTTAGAAGAAGTTTTTTAAGAGATCATGATTTAACTTTTTGTAAAGGACTTGAGACCCATGAAGATATTTATTTTTCAATTTTGACTCGTCTAATGACAGAACATCTTGGCGCGCCTACTTTGAATTGTGATTTAATAATTTATAATTGGGTTAATCGACCAGAGTCTCTATCTCATAGACGTGAAACTGGTTTAGATTTATTTTGTAATCATTTTCAAGATTATGTTACAAGCGCACTAGGCCCTCTTGATAAATTGCATAATGAATTATCTTTAGAGGAAATTTTATCTCAAGGTTTGAGTTCTTTTTTGTTCGTTTATTTTTACGTTCAAGGCTTTTATCAACTCGGACGTGGAGATGCAAAAGAATATCGTAGAATAATGCTTGATTGTGTTAAAAAAATTATAACTTATACTGGATTTAATTCACAACAATTAGAATCTATTCTTGGTCAAAATCCAGCTACTTTTTGTATGGTTCGGTAGAAAGCTTTTGATTCAGTTGGTTATTTCTTTGAAGTTGACAATATTGCAGAAATTATTGAATCCGCAGAAGCAGAGTTAATTGAATCTAAGGAGAAAGAATTAAAGGATGGACAATCAAAGAGTTGATATTATAATTCCTTTTTATAACCAAAAAGATTTTTTAGTTAGATGTCTAAGTAGTATCCAAGTACAAACGATTTCAGATGATATAAATGTGACTATTATTGATGATTGTTCTGATGAAAATATTAATGATATTATTGCATTTTTTAAGCGCTTCTTAAATATAAATGTACTTCATTTAAATCGTAACAAAGGGCCTGGCTATGCTCGCCAATTAGGAATAGATATTACTTCCGCGCCTTATATTTGTTTTATAGATGCGGACGACATTTTTGAAAATGCTTATGCTGTAGAATATATGCGTGGGTTGATGCTTGTTAATAAGAAAAGACCTGCTGTATTCACCTCGTTTGTCGAGGAGTGTAGTGATGGACGAAAAATTCCTCATGTTAAAGATAATACATGGATATTTGGAAAGATTTATTCTCGTGAGTTTCTTAATGAAAATAAAATTGTCTTTAGTGATAGTCGGGAAAATGAAGATAAAGGTTTCAATTGTGCGGTAATGCTTTGCGCGCAGAAAGATCCAAATAATGGAATTCGTTTTGAAGACCGTATTACTTACTCTTGGAAATGGAATGAAAAATCTATTACAAGAGAAAATAATTTTGATTATCGACATAGGGATTTAATTGGTTTTACTTACAATACTCTTGATGCTATTCAAATCGGAATTAAAGCAAATGCCCCGATAAATGCGATAGCAAGACAATCAACTGTTACTATGATATATCTTTATTATCGTTATCTTGAAAATTTAAAGACTAATGATTATTCTAATGAAGATATAATTAAATATTGTTATGATTTTTATATGCAAACGTATAAAAATTATGGTTATAAACCAACAGATAGAGAATTTAAATTTATTAAAGATAATCAAATTGCTGCATTTAGAAAAAGAAATTTGATAGATGTAGATAATGTTCCTATTTCTTTTGAAAATTTTATTCTAAATCTTGATGGAAATATTTGACTTTTTACTCTATTTATGCTATAATATTTATAGAAAATCAAGAGAGGGAATAATGTGGTTTAAAACTCTTGGGAGCGATAGAGTATTGCACGAAGGTGCGGGTTATCGTTCTAAATATTTTCAAAAACGTGAATCAAAATTAGAAAAGCCCAATGAACCAATTTATATTCCTACAACAATGAAATGGGCTAGTAAGAAATAAAAAATTTATCAAGAAAGAATCCTTCTTTCTTGATTTTATGGCTTTGGTAGTGTAATGGTTTAAGCACGTCAGTCTGTGGAACTGATAGAGGGAGTTCAAATCTCCTCCTTAGCCCCAATAGAAAGGCTGTTATATGATTACAATTGCAGTTTTCTTCATTCTCCTTTTTGCTTTATGGTATATGTTTTTTTGTTGACTTTTTAAAAAATATATGTTATAATATTTAATGTAAGGTTAAGAAATAAATCTTACATTGATATGTCCTCGTGAGCAAACTGGCAAAGCTAAACGGCTCAAACCCGTTGTTTTTGTGGGTTCGAATCCCACCGAGGATACCAAGGTTCTGGCACCTCTCACTAATGTAAAATGCCAGGGTAGTGATGACTAAGGTTAAGAGCGCTAGAGGCCCGGCTACTACCTAAAATAAAAGACAGGGGAATGAGGTCGCTACGGTATCCTTTACTAATACGGTTGTGTACAGACCGTGGGTATAAAAGACAATGCCGCTAGATTGTTGATTGCTAAGTGGGTTTTAGCATTATATTGGGGTATAACCTAATGGCAGGGTAGTGGACTTTGACTCCATATGTAAAGGTTCGATTCCTTTTACCCCAACCAATGTCGCATTAGTTTAATGGTAAAATGTTTCGTTGCCAACGAAAAGTTGGGAGTTCGATTCTCCTATGTGGCTCCATTTATGCGCAAGTGTCCGAGTGGTTGAAGGAACCGATCTTGAAAATCGGAGGTCGTGATGAGCGGCCCGTGAGTTCGAATCTCACCTTGCGCGCCAAGGGTAGCATTGATTAGCTGTCAATGAGAATAAGGTGCTCCTACACCGGCCTTTTATATTTTTATTTATCATAGGAGTGATAAATATGTCTATTTGCGGTATTTATAAGATAACTAATTAGATTAATGGAAAGTGTTATATTGGCTAGAGCGTAAACATTAAAAGACGCTGGTAGGAACATTATAAATTTAATTCAAGAGAATAGGATGCTGTTATTCATTAGGCTTTTAAAAAGTACGGAATAGAAAATTTTTCTTTTGAAATATTAGAAGAATGTTCCCAAAATTAGTTAGACGATTTAGAAATTAAATGGATAGCTTATTTTGATAGTCAAAATCCAAATAAAGGATATAATTGCACATCTGGCGGGCAAGGAACTTCTTAGTGCGATATTAAACTTTCTAAAGAATAGGTTTAAAAATTCAAGACCTATTGATAAATTCTAGCTTATCTTAGAATGATATTGCTAAATAGTTTAATGTGAGTTATCAAACTATTTCAGATATAAATTAGGGAAAATCAAGAATTGATGACTAGCAATCTTATCCTCTAAGAAAATGGTCAGTGCAATCAATCCCTTGTCCTTTAGATAGGGAAGATTTAAAAAGGGAAGTTTACACTAAGACTTTTGCAGAGCTTGGCAGAAGATTTTCTGTTAGACCAGAAGTTGTTTCGAAATGGTGTAAGAAATATGACCTTCCCTGCAAAAAGAAAGAAATTAATTCTATCCCAAACGAAATTTGGGAATAGCTTTAATAATCAAATTAGATATAGTATAATAGACGATCAACAAAATATTACGCTTGCTTGTTGCGCCATAAGACAGAATGAAATGGTTCTGTTGCGAGAAATCTGGTTGGAGAATCGGGAATACCAGTATCTAATTTATATGCAGATTAGGCTGAATTGTGTGAATCGGTAAATCTTCCATTAGCTGGACGGACTGATAGACCGAAAGCACTATCATTTTATGCGAGTGTAGTTTAATGGTAAAATATCGGTCTCCAAAACCGTATGATTAAGGTTCAAATCCTTAGACTCGTGCCATCAGAACAAATGAATTAAGGAGTGGTTTTATGACTAGGACTGAAGATTTTAGACGCAAAGCCGCGAAGAAGCACATTCACAAGCGCGAGAATATCATTAAAAATGTGTATTGTGATAAGGCTTGGTATGACGCAATTAAATTTCAATCACATCGCTTATCAAAAGGTAAAGTTCATTGTTCTTGTCCTCTTTGCGCTTTTCATGGTGAAACTCGCCAAGATTTGCGTAATCGTCTCGCGCAGATAAATAAGATTAAAGACTATATTGAGGAAGGATTCTAATGTTTCGTGAAGTAACTATTGATTCTTTTCGACAAATTAGAGCGCTTCAAAGTACGGCGTGCTAGTATAATGTTCCTATTGGGATTCATGATGCAAATGGTTCTATTGCAGATGCAAAAAGCATTCTTGGTTTAATGAGTTTAGATTATTCTAAACCAGTAAAGATTGTTGTAGAAGATGAAGATAATTGTCTTTTAAATATTCTTGCAAGATGTTTATCTGACGAAGATTGCTTGTGTGCGACTTTTGAACGCTTAAATCCTTGTTTGAAAAAGAATTAATAATTTGACTTGAGAGTTAAATTATGATATACTAATTATAGAATCTGAGGGATGAATTTCATCTCTCAATATATTGACCTTTCAGATAATGGTTAGTCTAGGTGGCTCTAACCCACCATGTCTCGGTTCGATTCCAGAGAAGGTCAGCCATAGTGAGACAGTCGCAGCAATTTATTTTGTATGGCATTTACAGAAAAGCTGTCTTGAAATAAAATAAGTTTATATGTCTGGGATATTGTTATTCCAGACATTTTTTGTATGAGGTAAAATGGAATATTTCACTGGAAAAGGACGCTTAGATTTTGTCGAAGCAATAACTGAATTATTTTGTGCAGAGTTTCCTTAGACATTGCTGTATTATCGAACTTTTTTTAATCAGTTTTGGTATAAAAGGGTTGACAAAAACAATTTTTGGATAGATTTATTTCTTGGAGTTATTCAATTAGATTTGCCAATAGAGAATAAAACTTTTGAAGAAATTGAACAAATTATTTAGAAAATTTTTATTCTGAATGATTAGTATTTAAAATTGGAGATTGACGAAGAAGCAAAAAAACAAATGGTTTAGTTTATTTCTTTTTTAATTTGTTATTTTAATTCAAAAGATGTTTCAGATTTATCTAATAAAATTCAAATTGATCAATTAAATTCTTTTCCACCTAATTCTTTTTTTGGGATATGGGCAATGGAAATTGCTCATAGTTTAAAAATTACAGACAACTGGGAAGAATCAATTATCAAAGAAAATTCTATACTCGTAGAAGAAACAATAAAACGTTATTATCTGCGCCGGGAGGCTTATTATGAAGACATACTAGAATGTTAGGGCTAGGATTGATATAGAAGAAGCGCGAAAATATAAAACTTTAAATTTTAAGAATATGAGTTTGCGTAATCTAATTCAATTAATTTTGAAAACTTGCCAAGATGAAAGCATAGACCCAGCAATTTTGAAAGAATCTTTTGAAAAATATTCTCAAGATTATATTAAAAATTCAGAAGAGCTTACCAATCTCGCGCGTGAAATAGCTTTTAAATATGCAGGCAATGTTCCTTGTAATAGAGAAACTAATAATCTTAATTATGTAATTTATCCAGAAGAATAGGAGATAGTATATACTTATGCCGCACAGATTTAAAACATATCAAGAAGAAGTTGCGGAGGCGTTGCTTCCTGTTGATTTAGTTACAAAAGGAGATTATTATTTAGGAGCTTGTCGTGAAGTAACATTTTAGGTTACTAACGCTTGTAATTTAAGATGTGATTATTGTTACGAATGTAATAAAAGTTCAGAGAATATGTCTCTTGAAACTGGTAAAAAAATTTGCGATTTAATTTTAAAAGAAATAGATAAGTCCGAAGGATTTTTAGGACGGAAAACTTTAAGAGGTTTAATTCTTGAATTTATTGGTGGCGAACCTTTGCTTTGCCCAGATTTAATTGATGGAATTATGTCTTATTTTCTGCCACGCTTATATATGATTCGTCCAGAACTTGTTCCTTTTGTGAGAATTAGTTTAACGACCAATGGACAAAATTATTTTGATCCAAAAGTACAAAAATTTTTGAAAAAATATGGAAGCATTATTAGTTTAACTGTCTCTATTGACGGAATAAAAGAATTACATGATGCTCATAGAATTACAGTTGACGGCAAAGGCTCTTTTGATAAGGCTATCGCAGCTTTTGAAGACGCAAAAGTACGGGGATGGAGCTATAGTAAAATGACTTTTGTTCCTCAAAGTTTTCCTTATATCGCGGATTCAATTAAATTTTTAATCAGTGAAAGTATTCAAGATATTTTTTGTAATTATGCTTATGAGCCTTATTATAATCAAAAGGACGCTAAAGAATTTTATTATCAAATGAAAGAAGTAAGTGATTATTTATTTGATAATAATTTAAAAAATATTTATATCTCTTGTCTTGATATGCTTGCAGATGGCAAAAGCTCTATGGAAGGAAATTATTGTGGTGGCACTGGTAATATGCTTTCTTTTGATATGAAAGGTAGAGCTTTTCCTTGTCTACGCTACCATCCCACTTGTCTTGGAGAAGAGCTTTCAAGTACCGTTTAGCTCGGAGATTACAATGGTCTTTATCAAACTGAAGCGCAATGTAAAGCAAGAGATTGCTTAAATTGTATTACTTATAAATCTCAATCAGAACAAAAATGTATTGATTGTCCCGTTAGTTCTAATTGTGGTTGGTGTAGCGCAAATAATTTACAAATGACTGGCTCAGTTAATAAACGAGTAACTAATATTTGTTGGGCACATAAAGGAAGGGTTTTAGCTGGATATTATTATTCTGCTAAGCGCTATTTATTATGGCATGATTTTCGTCCTATGAAAATTTGTTTACCAGATGAAGATGCACTTCAAATTATTTCTCAACCTGAATGGGATGAATTAAAAGCATTAGTAAATGAAGCAATTACTGTCTTCGAGAAAGAAAAAGACCTTCTACTTATTTCTTAGGAGGGATGATTTATGAGTCTAACAAAAGGTAGTAAAGTTGAAGCTTCAGATTGGAATAATCTTGCTGATGCTTATAATTCTGAAATTGTTGATCGTCGAAAGGTAACTAATGTTAAAATCACTGGCGTGTAGATAGAATAGCAGATTAATTCTAATTCTACTATTGAACCTTTAATTGCAGGATTGACTGCAACTACGAATGGCAGAATGGTTAATAAAGATGGTTCTTTAAGTTCTAATACTTATTCAGTTGCAAAAGGTAGAGGGACTTTGATTTATCCTCTTGAAGACCATCAAAAAGTTCTTTTACAGCTTTCTAAAATTAGTGTTTTTGCAGAGCCAGGTAAAAGCGGTTGCTACGGTAGCTGTACTGGATTGTGTGCAAGTGGCTGTATGGGAAATTGTAAAAATACTTGTACAGCGACTTGTGCGAACGATTGCGAGGGAACTTGCAAAACAGGTTGCACTTCATGTACTGGTACTTGTTCTGGTGGTTGTTCTAGTTGTTAGGGCGGTTGTGAAGGTTCTTGTTCTGGCGGCTGCAAAGATAGTTGTGTTCAAGAATGTCAATCAAGTTGTCATGATGCTTGCATGGGTTGTCAAAGTTCTCATGCAAGTTAGGGTTGCTCTTATTGTAAATGCGGTAATTATCCAGGGTGATTTATATGTATCAAGATGGATATGTCGTGCGCAGAGAATTTCTTCAAAAAGTTAAAAATACTATATTTGATATAGATATTGATGGAGAATTAAACGATTTTATTTTTAATCGTAAATGTTATGGCCCATCGGATTATTCTCTTTTGCCTTTATTATTTTTAAAACTTGTGGCTTTACAGAAAATTAATCATGTTCATCTTGAAAGAAATATCCGTTTTATTGTTGATAAAGCGGATATTTATTTTAATTTAGTTTAGCCGCAATATCATAAAGAATTTGTTAATCAATTGTCTTTATTGCTTTTATTCTTAATGCAAAGTGATAAATTAGCAATTATATTGTCTTAGAATTAGCTAATTCAAGATATACTTAATTTTAAATTATTAAATAATTATATTATTATTTATTTTGCTTATATAGTTTTTAAAGAATTTGAAAGCGTTTATTCTTAGGAAAAATATTTAAGATATTTTCGCGCGAAAAATCTTTCAATTATTTCTAATCAGCTTTATATTTTAAATAATCATATTGAACAAATAGAGTATTTAATTTATAAAGATTATGAAGAAACTTGGATGTGGACTTATGGCGATTAAAAGAGTTTTTTAGTTAAGTGAAAAAGATAGAATTGAATTAATAAATTTAAATCATAGTATTTAGTCATACGAATAGTTTATAGCTTTTATTACTAAATAGTTCTATTCAGATACTTGTGTTATTGAACATAGCGTTTTAAAAGATTGGCTAATTAATTATTCTGAATAGCTGATTGCTTGGATAGAATAGAGAAATAGATTATGGGAGTCTATTAATGCTCAATTTGAATATAATATTTTAACGATCCCAAGGATTAAAAATATTTCTTATTCTATTGATGCAGAAAAAGGAGTAATTATTTATTGCTATGAAAATTGAAAAACGTTTTGGAGCAATGGCTAATTCTGCTTCTATTATTTTTTAGATTACAGAATCTTGTAATTTAAATTGCTCTTATTGCTATTAGCATTTTAAAAGTCCTCGAACATTAGATTTAAATACTGCAATAAAAGAATGTCAAGAAATAATTCGGCTTCTTGGACAAGAAAATGGAATTTTAGGGAAAAATAATGTAAAAGAATTGACTATTTCTTTTATTGGCGGTGAGCCATTTCTTTATCCAGAAATAATGGATATGATAATTTAGATGTTAATATCAGGTATTTCTATTGCAAGACCGGATTTATTGCCTTTTGTAAGACTTTCATTAAATACCAATGGTACACTTTTATAGAGAGAAGATATAAAAAAATTTATTCTTAAATATGAAGATATATTAAATATTGCTCTTTCTCTTGATGGTGTTAAAGAATTGCATGATAAAAATAGAATTAACCAAAAAGGAGAAGGAAGTTTTGACAAGGCTTTTAAAAATGGTTTATGGTTAAAAAAACATGGTCTAGATCATATTAAAATGACTTTTTCAAAAGAAGATATTAATTATATAGCTCCCTCTTTAAAATTTTTTCTTGAAAATGGCTTTAAACATATCGTTAGTACGCCTATTTACGAAGATACTTATTCTGAAGAAGATGCTCAATAGATATATAAGCAATTTAAAGAAATTGGGCAATATGTAATTAATAATAAAATTTGGGATGAAAAAATTAGTATCCTTAACGAGTATTCTGGATAGATTCTTGATTTTTCTAATTATCCTTGTGAAATTTTCGGAGATTCATTTTGTTTTTCAGTTGATGGGAAAGCATATCCATGTTGTCGTTTTGCTTCAACTTCTTTAAATGATAATTGTATAAATTATTCAATAGGAGATTGCGAGAAAGGGATTTTTAATTCAAATGATACCCTTTCGCGCGAAGAATTGAAGAAAATGACAGTCAATACTTGGATTGATAATGAATGTTTGAATTGTCCAATTTCTGGTGGTTGTGGTTGGTGTCCTGCTTATTGTGCGGAATTGGGTTAGTTTGGAAAACGCACCAAAGGCAACTGTTGGTTTCATCGTGCAAAAATTTTAGCGCTTTATAATTATAAGAATTAGCGTTCAATTATTTTAGGAGACTGTCAACCAGAGCCTATAAAAATTCCAGAAGAAATTGCTCTTAAAATTATATCCCAAGAAGAATATAATACTTTAAAAGAACAATATAGAAAAGCAAAAATTGCATAGGCTTCGCGCAATAAATAAATTGACTTTCCTTAATTCTTATGCTATAATATTTATAGAAAATCAAGATAGAAAGGAATGATTAAGAATGTATTTTCTTGGAGATGTCCATGCAGAATCCCATTTAATGAAAGGTTTTCTTGAGTCAAAAGAGAAATATTGCCTTCAATTAGGCGATTTCGGCTTTATTTTCAAGTATAATGATTGGAAATGGAATAAGTTTCTTAATCATTTCGCGCGGGATTATCCTGAAAAAATGATTTTCACTATTTTAGGTAATCACGAGAATTATGATTCTATTGAGAAAATGCCAATTAAGATAATATTTGGTGCGCGATGTAGAGAAATTCGTTCAAATGTGTATGCAGTAGAGCGTGGAGAAATCCTTTCTATTGAAGGACTGAATATTCTTTGTATTGGCGGTGCTGATTCTATTGATAAAGTATATCGAGAGCCTAAAGAATCTTGGTGGCATCAAGAAGTAATTACCAGTCAAGATGTTATTAAAACCGTAGACAAAGGTTTAACTCATCCTTTTGATATGATTTGTTCTCATACGATGCCTGCATTTTTTATGGATAAAAAATTTACAACGCTTTTTAACACAGGTTCAGAATTTTCTCTTGAAAAAATTTATTGCGATATTGAAAATAATGATAAACATATTCCTTTGTGGCTTGGCGGCCACGTTCATGCTTCAATAAGTTTATCTTATAATGATACTTTATTTCGTACTCTTAATATTGGAGAAGGAATTGAGTATCATAAAGGCGATTCAACGGATAAATTTGTTATTTATTAATTGACTTTTTAAAGATTATATGCTATAATATTTATAGAAAATCGGAAAGGAAATAAATTTTATGGAAAAGACTAAGACTTCTCGTTATGCACTTGGTACCAATTATACCATGCCGGGTTCGAAGACTAATTTCGATAACTTCTTCATTGATAAGAAGAATGCCAAGGCAGTTTATACTAAGTATACTCGTTTTGCGGCAAAGCGAGATAAGGAAATGGGTCTGATTACCGATGCGGCTTACAATGAGATTATGCGCCAGTTGAGTTTTAGGAAGTAAGAAATGAAATAATTGACTTTCTATGAATGTTATGATATAATATTTATAGAAACTTGAGAGACGATTGCAGCAAGATTTAAACATAATGCTGAACTTATGGGAAAAATCGTCTCGTTTTATGCTCGTGTGGTGGAATTGGCAGACACCAGGGACTTTGGCAGACGTACTAAAAATTTGAAGCGTTCGCTCTAATTAGCTACTTTTAATATAGAAAGATAATTAGGAGTGGTAATTATGAGTAATAAAGCTAAATGGAGAAATTTTTCTAAAGAAGAACTTGCAGAGATTGTAAAGACTTCTTATTCTAATCGTGAAGTTGCTAGAAAGCTAGGATATAAAGCTGATGGCGGCGGAACAATGGCTTCTTTAAGGAATATGTATCAAGAGTTGAATCTGGATACTTCTCACTTTAAAGGGCAAGGTTGGAATAAAGAAAATTATCACTATGAAAACTTTACTAAAGGAACAATAAAAAAGAACGGAAAGAATACTGCGGCACCTCTTATTGCATTAAGAGGTAGAAAATGTGAATGTTGCAGAGCTACTAGTTGGATGGGCAAACCAATCAATTTGGAAGTTCATCATGTAGATGGACATAGGACTAATAATGAATTGGATAATCTTCAATTGTTATGTCCAAATTGTCATTCTTATACTTCAACTTTTACTCGCAAAAATTCAAATGTCGCGGTTTCAGAAGAAGATTTTGTTCAGGCGCTTCGAGAAAGTCGTTCAATTAGACAGGCTCTAATTCTATTAGATTTAACTCCTTCGGGTAAAAATTATGATAGAGCTTATGAGTTAATCGAGCGTTATAATTTAGTACATCTAAAGTAGAGCACTTAATTAGGAAACGATTAAGTGAATGTTGGCTAAACGGCGAATATCCATTTTGGACAACGCCGTGCTAAATAGCGTAAATGCTTAAATGTGTAGAGACTATACACCAACCACCTAAGTCAGAAATGATATGGTGAAGACATAGTCCAGACTACAACGCTTTATGCGGCTATGGTAACATAGAGTAGTAAGAAAATCCCTTGTTGGAAACAGCGTGCGGGTTCGAATCCCGCCATGAGCACCAATGGTTAGAACCAAACCATTAACCAAAAGGTTCTCGAACGCCTTATCGTTACATGTGTGCTGACTTGGGCAGGTTCAAAATGAATCTGCGGCCTGGCACGGGCAGAAAAGAGCGTGGTTGCTCAGTGCTTATATGGGGGATGGAATTGCTAGGAGTGATTGCCTGTTTTGCAAACAGGATAGCAGATGGGTTCGAATCCCATATCCTCCACCATTAAATCTTTCCGAAACGGCGAGGGTCGTAGCGAATGTTCTAAGCGTAGCCAACGTTTTCTGGCGGCACAGGAAAGATTAAGGCACATCCCAGCAAATTTTAATTACCTTGCCACGTTTAAGGTATCCGACATTGCCGGATTTTGTTATTTAGTGTCTTGAGTTCCTCAAGAGAAAGGAAGAATATATGAATAAGTTTGTAAATGCTATTTCCAATGAGGCTTCCCTTAATGGTTCTGCGAAGTTGACCGAGAATGGTGCAGTTGCTCGTTCTACCACTGGGGATTGTCTGCTTGATTTTTATGCAGTTTCTGGTGCATTGCGCACTCGTAGTGAAGCTGATATTTTGAGTCTTTTTAAGAAGGCTTGGAATGAGAATCCTCTGTATGCGCTGAAGACTGTGTTTATGACTCGTGATATTCGCGGTGGACGTGGTGAGCGTCGTACTGCTCGTATCATTCTGAAGTATCTGGCAGATGTCGCGCCGCAGACTGTTATCAAGAACTTTGATAATATCATGGAGATGGGTCGTGCTGATGACTTTTATGAGTTCGTTGGCACTTCTGTCGAATCTGCTATGTGGCAGTATTTGCGTAATCAGATTGTTGAAGACTTGAAGAATATGCGCGCGGAGAAGCCTATTTCTTTGACCGCAAAGTGGCTGAAGTCTATTAACACTTCTTCTAAGGAGTCTCGTGCGCTTGGTCGTAAGACTGCTCGTGCACTTGGTTTGACCGAACGCGAATATCGTAAGACTCTTTCTCGGCTGCGTAATTACCTCAAGGTTGTTGAGGTAAAGATGTCTGCTGGTGAGTGGACCGATATTGATTATGCTGCGGTGCCTGCTGTGGCAATGAATCGTTATCGTAAGGCTTTTAAGCGCCATAATCCTTCTGCTTTCGATACTTATATCGAAAAGGTCGAAAAGGGTGAAGAGAAGATTAATGCTTCTACTTTGTATCCTTATGACCTGGTAGAAAAGATGATGGAAGGCAGTAGCTACTGGTCTTCTGGCGTTAAGGAAGACCCCGTTATTGAAGCTCAGTGGAAGGCTTTGCCTAATTACATCGAGGGCGAGAATAACGTGCTGGTTATGGCTGACGTAAGTGGTTCTATGTATGGTCGTCCTATTGCCACTTCTGTTGGTTTGGCAATCTACTTTGCTGAGCGCAATAGGGGTGCTTTTAAGAACACCTATATGACCTTTACTGATCGTCCTCATTATATCCAGATTCAGCCTGGCCAGACTCTGGCGGAAAAGGTTGAAGCTGTAATGCGTACCGATGTCGGTTATAGCACTAATTTGGAGCGTGCATTTATGCAGGTTCTGGATACTGCTGTGATGAATCGTGTACCTCAGAAGGATATGCCTAAAGCAATGGTGGTTATTTCCGACATGGAAATTGATCGCTACTTCCGTGGACAGGGACTTGATTTCGTGTCTGAGATGGTCCGTCGTTTCCGTGCGGCTGGCTATCAGATGCCTCGTCTGGTTCTTTGGAACGTACAGGCTCGTTCTAACACTTTTCATGCTAACTCTACTAATCCTTATGTCACTTTTGCGAGTGGACAGGGTGTTGCGGAGTTCAAGAATGTGTTGGCTGGTATTTCTCTTGACGCTTATGCAGCAATGATGAAGGCTTTGGATGACGAGCGCTACGCTTCTGTTGTCCTGTAAATGAATGATTAAAAGGTGTCCTAAAATTTTCTTGCTTTGCAAGTTGGGTAAATAAGAAGTTAGGACTAAGTGATGGGAGTTCAAGCCTTTTAATTGACTTTTTATGATTTCTATGATATAATATTTATAGAAATCAATTAGATGGATTCAGCAATTAAAGTTTTTTAGATATAAATTATTATTTTAATTGTACAGATTTAGCTATTTTCTCGGTGAAATTTGGACATTTCATTTAGAGGTTACTATCAAGATGTTCTTATAGCTAAATCACCGCGCGGTACTTTTAACTTTTAACTTTTAACTTTTAACTTTTAACTTTTAATCCATCTAGTTTTTATGGTTCTGTAGCTCAACTGGTAGAGCAGTGGCCTGAAGAGCCGCGTGTAGTTGGTTCGACACCAACCGGAGCCACCATTTATTGTTAAGGCGATTTCAGCAAACATTTTAAATATAATTAACAGTTTGGGACTGACAGTTATTGGTTCGAATCCAATCGACCCCACTTGAGGGGTTGTAGCTTAACGGGCAAAGCGGTAAAAGTAATTATTGATGTCGTCTTGTTTTATACTCCCTTATCTCAACGGTAGAGAAGCGGACTTATAACCCGTATTAGCACCAGATTAGTGCATGATGTCCGTTCGAATCGGACAGGGAGTATTTATATCGGGGATTAGCGCAGTTTGGTAGCGTGCTTGATTTGGGATCAAGAGGTCGTGGATTCGAATTCCACATCTCCGACCACTAGGGAAGCGCTGAGTAGCTACAGCGAGATTAAGGTGCCTTCACACCGGCATTATATTTTATTTATTCTGAAGGAGAATGGGTAAAACTTTAAGAGGTTTTACCTCTTTTATATTGCGGGATGTAGCAGTAGTTCGCTAACGGGTCTCATAAGCCCGTGTAGGCCGTGAGCATAACCGGCTCCCGCATCCAATAAAACCTTCGTTAAAACAACTCTCTAAACTTTCGGGTCTACGGTAGTGCTTTGACGGAATCCTAGGTTAAGCGCAATGAGTTGGCGAGACTTAGTTAATTACAGATAAGCCAGCGGGTTTCTGCGAAGGTCACCCGCAATCATACGGGTATAGCTCAGTTGGTAGAGCATCTGGCTTACATCCAGAAGGTCAACAGTTCAAGCCTGTTTATCCGTTCCATTAAAAGACACGCTTAAAACAGCAATTATTTTGGTTAAAATACTAATCTGATAAATTGGTTAATGCAGTTCAAATCTGTAAGTTGTGTCTTGTTTTGCGGAGTGAACCAGTCGGGGAACTGGGTACGCCTGCTAAGCGTTACGACAGAGAAATCTGTTTGGGGTCGGCACCCACGCTCCGCGCCATAAGCATCTATAGGCAAATTGGCAAAGCCGGCACATTTAGGATGTGCTGTTTAAGAGTTCAAGTCTCTTTAGATGCACCAAATAGCTATGTAATTTCCATAGCTTTTTATAAAGACGATTACAGCAATAATTCTTAACAAGAATTTGTCATCGGTTCAACTCCGATATTACCCACCATTAAACAGGATAATTAGCTCAATTGGTAGAGTGTTTTCTTTTAATCGTCTTGAGATTGAATAATTCTATTTAGGCAATAACAGCCATCTAATGTCAGGATAGTGCAGAAGGTTAGCACGCTGTTGAAAGGCAGTATCTTGGGTTCGAATCCCAATCTTGAGGAAACGTACATTGTCTAGTTGAAAGGTATCTTAAATGAGAATGAATGTATTTACGGGACGAGGTAATTCATATGACTCCGCCGCAGAACAGGCGCAGGATGATTTAATTGATTATTGCCAAGTTAATTGTGTATCTGGTAATGATGTGATTTCATTAGCGCCGACAGTTATTAATGATCAATTTGGTTATACGATTTCTTTGTGGCTCTTGTTAAAATGATACCAGATTTAGATACGGGGTTAAATAAAGTTACTAAATATATAATAGAAAAATGGCTCCAATTTTATTGGGGCTTCTTTTTATAAGGAGAGTTTTATGGGGAAAATTATTCTATATACCAATCATTGTCCACGTTGTACTATTTTGGAAAAGAAGCTTCAAGAGAAAAATATCAGTTATGAAATTTTTACTGATGTGCAAAAGATGATTGATATGGGATTTGAAAGTATGCCGGTTTTGCAGGTTGACGAAAAGAAAATGCTTTTCAAAGAAGCCATAAAATGGGTAAACAAGGAGTAATTTATGGATTTTGGAATTAATATTAAGCTAGATAAGGACTTTACTAATCATTTAGAGTATCTTATTAGTAAATATGGCGTAGATCTTGCAAAATTGAATGGTTTCGCCGATGAACAGTTAAATTATACTGATTTTATTGATAATTTTATTGATAAACAAACTGTTGCAGATGCAAGCATCGACGGCAATGCCAATGTAGGGACAAAAGATATTTGCTCTCTAGTTACAGAAATGAACAAGCCGCACTCAAAACTTCTTGCGTTTAATAAGATTTTTTATGAAATTAAAAAGAAATATGGTCTCAAGCGTGCGAAACAATGGCTAAATGCAGAATATACCGGTTTTTATTATTTACATGACGCAGCTTCAACTACTTTTGTTCCCTATTGTTTTGCATACGACATTGAAGAATTAGTAAATAAAGGTCTATACTTTATTGATAATTTCAACGCTCAGCCACCAAAGCATTTGACTACTTTCACTGATTTTGTAGGCGAATTTGTTAGTTGGGTTTCAAATCGTTCTTCTGGTGCTTGCGGATTGCCCAGTTTTCTTGTTTATTCTTATTATTTTTGGAAGAAGGACGTAGAAGAAGGTTATTATGTCAAAAGTCCAGAGTATTATCGTGACCAAGAGTTCCAACGTATTGTATATAAGCTAAATCAGCCTTATCTTCGCGTAAATCAAAGTGCTTTTACAAACTTTTCAATTATGGATGAATCCTATCTTGAATCTATTTTCGGTGGGAAAACCTTTCCTGATGGCTCTTATATGATTGATGAAATTGATAATATCATTGAATATGAGAAAGCTTTTATGGAAGTTGTTAGTGAGATTCGCGCGAAGAATGTAATGACATTCCCAGTTCTTACCTATTCTCTATTGAGAAAGGATGGCAAGTTTACTAATGAAGAATTTGCAAAATGGTGTTGCAAGCATAATATGAAGTGGGCAGATAGCAATTTCTTTATCAGTGAAGATGTTACTAGTTTATCTAATTGTTGTCGTTTGGTTTCTGATATTAAGAATCTTGGTTACTTTAATTCTATCGGCGGTTCGGCACTGGAAGTTGGTTCTATCAAAGTCAATACAATTAACTTGGCAAGACTTGCTTATATGAGCAAAGATAAAGATGAGTATTTGAAGAATTTACGCGAAGCTGCAATTCTTTCTTTGGATACTCTTGATGTTATTCGCCATATCCTCGAGCGCAATATTGAAAAAGGACTTCTTCCAAATTATTCTCGTAAGATTATTAACTTATCATCTCAGTATAATACCATTGGTATAATTGGTATTTTTGAGACCTTACAAAAATTTGGTTTGACAAAAGAAGATGAGTTTGGTAACACTTATTATACCGACGAAGGTTTGGATTTCGCAAAAAAAATTCTAGCAACTATTAATGAAACTAAGAATGAGTATACCAAAGATAAGAATTATAGTGCTAACGTTGAAGAAATTCCTGCGGAGCGCGCTGCCGCAGTTCTAATGCAAAAGGATAAGATGTTTTATCCTGATGAAAAATATAGTTTGCCGCTGTATGGAAATCAATGGATTCCTCTTGGCGTAAAAACTACTTTGGCAGAAAAAGTGCGTTTGTCTGCGGCTCTTGATAAGGCTTGTAATGGTGGCTCAATTGCACACATTAATATTGATAAGCCTTTTAATAATTTTGAAACTGCTTGGAATATGCTTAACTATATTGCCGATCAAGGTGTTGTTTATTTTGCATTCTGCACCCGCATCAGCGCCTGTGAGGAAAACCACGGTTTCTACGGTGATACTTGTCCTATTTGCGGCAAACCCAAAGTGACTACCTATCAACGTATCGTTGGTTTCCTTACCCCAGAACGCACCTATTCCAAGGAGCGCAAGGCCGAATTCAAAATGCGTGACTGGATGGATTTAAATGAAATGAGTGAATTGTAATGGAAGAAAGTGCAATCTTAATTAAAGGTTTGGTTGATGAAGATTTTGTTCAATATAAAAAACCATCAATGTTCATTGGGACTTGTTTTTGTGATTGGAAATGTTGTAAGGACGTAGAGTGCTCGGTAGCAATGTGTCAAAATAGTCCTTTAGCAAATTCAAAAAGCAAAGTCGTAAAGTTCTCTATTTTATATAATAGATATATTAATAATCCTATTACTAAAGCTATTGTATTTGGCGGACTTGAACCAATGCTACAATTTGAATCGGTGATGGAGCTTATTAAATATTTTCGCCAAAAAGGTTGCAAAGATGATTTTGTAATTTATACTGGTTATTATGAAGATGAATTACAAGAAAAAATTAAATTCATCGAGTCTTTTGTGAAAGAATATGATGGGAAGATTATCGTTAAATTTGGGAGATTTGTACCCAATCAAGAGCCTCAATGGAATAGAATATTGGGTGTAGAACTTGCTTCTCCAAACCAGTATGCAAAGGAGTATCAATGAAAATTAAAACTAATCCTGCTTGGACAAGTGAAGAAGTAAAAGAATTTCAAGCTACTATTAAGTCTAATGGTGGATATTGTCCTTGCCGCCTAATCAAGAGTCCAGAAAATAAATGCATGTGTAAAGAATTTATGAATCAGCCCTTTGGACTATGCCATTGTGGACTTTACTTCAAAGTAGAGGAGTAAATAATGGTTTATCAAGGTTCAAAATCAAGAGTAGTTAAAGACATCTGTCCTATTATTCAAAAGGCAATAGATGAATTAAATTGTGATACATTTGTTGATGCCTTTGTCGGTGGTGCGAATCTAATTTAGCATATCAAATGTAAAAACAGAATTGGTTATGATATTAATCCTTACTTGATTGCATTACTTAATAACTTAGATAAGATTCCAAATTTTGAAGTTCCTGTCTCAAAAGAAGAATATGATATTTGCCGCGCGGAGTGGCGCTCTACACAATTAACACATCCAGATTGGTATATTGGTGCAGTTGGCTATATTGCTTCTTTCGGTGGAAGATTTTATGATGGTGGATATGCGAAAGATGTTCCTGCAAGTGATCCAAAACGACATGAGCATCGTAATAGAAAGAATAATATTCTCAAGCAAATGCCAGAATTAATTGGTTGTAAATTTGAAGTAAAAGATTTCTTTTCTCTTGACTGTACGAATGCCATTATTTATTGTGATCCGCCTTATAATGGAACTAAGCCTTATCCATATGATAACTATGATAAAGATACATTTTGGAATAAGGTTAGAGAATTATCTGAGTATAATCAAGTTTTTATTTCTGAATTGAATGCACCAAATGATTTTAAGATGGTTTGGCATAAGAAAATTAAAAATACTGTTGGATTAAATAATTCTCTTGACCAAGTCGAAAAACTATTTATTAAGAAATGACATTAGAAAGTCAGGCTTCAATGCTTGACTTTCTTTTTCTTTTGTGGTATAATATTTATAGAAATATGAAAGAGGTGCTTTATGGAATTAAGTATTGAACAGCAAATGGCTGTGGAAACTAATGCTGAAAAAGTTCTGGTTATTAGCTGTGCGGGAGCGGGTAAAACCCGTACTCTAACTGAACGTGCAAAGTATTTGCTTCTCAATGGAGTAAAACCATCAGAGCTTATTCTTATTACATATACAAATAACGCTGCGCAAGAAATGAAAGATCGTTTATCTGATTGTCCTGGCTTTGATAAAGTGTCTATTGGTACAATTCATAGTTATGCCGCGCAATTGCTTTCGATGAATAAAATTGGATTGGATAATATTCTTGAACGTGCGCGTGAAGATGACGATTTTGATAGCCTTTTCCGTGAAGTGAAAAAGCATCTGAATACGATGTTTATTCCTGTTATTGATCACTTACTCATTGACGAGTTTCAGGATGTAGCACCGCAGGAATATGAGTTCATTAAAACAATTTTGAAGCCAAAGCATTTTTTTGCAGTTGGTGATCCACGCCAGATGATTTATTCTTTTAAGGGTAGTTCAAAAGAAGTGTTCAATAGTCTATACAACGATCCTCAGACAAAGATTTTTGAGTTGACTGAGAATTATCGTTCTCGTTCTGGCATTCTCAAAGTTGCCCAGCAAGCTATTCGAGATCTTGATGAAGCTGCGATTACAGATGTTGTTCCGATGAAGCGAGGAATGGCAGAAGTTACTTCTATGGCTTTTGATATTCCAGCTGTTGCATATATGCTCAAAGAGCGTGGGGACTATAAGGATTGGTTTGTTCTTGCACGTTCAAATAAACTTGTCGCAGAAATTGCGGCAGAATTTGACGCATTAGGTGTTCCTTATGTCAATTTTCGTCAAGCAGAAAAAACGACTGAAGAAATTCATCAGTTGATGAATGAGAATGTTGTTAAATTACTTACTATTCACTCTGCTAAAGGACTTGAATCTAAGAACGTTGTTCTGTTTGAGAATTTCTTAGGCAATAATCGCTATTCTCAAGAAGCAAGAGACGAGGAACGCCGTATTCGTTATGTTGGCATCACTCGCGCGGAAGATAAGCTCGTATTGGTTAAGCAAAAGCGAGCAGGTTGTGCGAGGATGCAAAGACCTACAAATTTTGATTATGCTCGAGGTTTTGGATTTTGAATTATGCAGAAATAAAGTATTTTGATATTGCAAATGCGCCAGGTATTGGGGTAAGTCTTTTTGTGTCTGGATGTCCTTTTCATTGTGAGGGATGTTTTAACTCCGAAGCGCAAGATTATAATTTTGGAGAGCCTTATACAAATAAAACTACTTCTACTGTTGTAGAGTTTTTTAAGGAACATCCACAAGTGAAGAGCTTTTCCCTTCTTGGCGGGGAACCTTTTGCATAGGACGTTAATGGACGTTCTCATATAGCTCACCTTGTGCAAAGACTGAGAGATGAAACTCAATGTGAAAATTATTGGGTTTGGTCTGGACAGAAATTTGAAGATTTAATTCAAAAGCCAGAGGGTAAACTACTTTTGATGTTTGATGTGTTGGTGGATGGTCCTTTTGAACTCGATAAAAAAGACCTCAGTCTGGCTCATAGAGGTTCTTCAAATCAACGGATAATTGATTTAAAGTATTTCTTTAAAACGGGTGAGGTCAAATTATGGAGTGAATCTTAATGACTTACACTTGTACAATATATTATTTGCATGATAGTTTTGTTAATTTAGCACTGAATCGTTTTGGCAAAGAGATTGGAAAAAATCTTGATATGCCATTGAGTGCAACAATAGACAATGCTACATTTGCACTTGATGATAATAAAAGAATTGTCGTTTAGACAATTAAAGGTTTATCGCGTGGTTCAATAGCAAGTCGCAAATCAACTTATGCCATTGTTGAGGGTGCGCTTATAACGCCAGAAACAGTGGATATTTACAATCAGTTGGCTCAAACAACAGATAAAATATTCCTTTGGGAAGAAAGAGAGCTGCAGGAGTAATGACGTAAATGGGAATTTTGTTCTCTGTAATAGGAGCACTCGTTGGCGCAATTATAGTTTATATTGTAATGCGCAGGCGCCAAGAAGAAATTAAATAGATTAATAGGGCGCAATTAGAAGCATTTGATAAAGAAGTCCAAGAGAAAAAGATAGTTACTTAGCATTTAATAGATTCTTATAATGAGTCACTTGAGCGCGCGAAACAAGAAAATAATAGGGCGCTAGAACACACGAGATAGTATAATCAAGAGCAATTAAAACAAGTTCAATCAGATTACTATAGTAAAGTTCAAGATTATACAGACAAAGCAGAAGAACAAAAAACTTTTCTAAACAATGACATTGCTGAACTTCAAGCTAAGATTGTTGCTCTTGAAAAAGACTATGACCATAAAATTGTTGATTTTGATAGGCAATGGTAGTCTTTGATGAAAGAACGCCGTGAAGCGATGGACAAATTAGAAAAAGAGAATTTGGATGATTATCTTGATTAGTAGATGTCTCTTAAATCTCAATATCAAAAAGATAAATTAAAACTTTAGTCTGAGATTGACAATTTATCTGCTTTGCGCGCAAGTCTTATTGAAGCGCAAATTCGTGAACAAAAACTCAAAGATGAACAAGACTTTTATCGTATTCATCTTTCTGTCGATGCTCAAGAGGACATTGATAAATTACTTCGTTTTGCTAAAGAATGCCATAGTCAGCAACCTTTGCGTAAATTGATTTGGAGTGAATACTTTTTAAAGCCTTTTGGCGAAATGGCAGGACGCATTCTTGGCAAGGATAAAATTTCTGGTATCTACAAGATTACTAATATTAAAGATGGCAAAATATATATTGGATAGAGTACAGATATAAAAACTCGTTGGTCCAACCATATCAAAGCCGCGCTCAAAATAGACTCAATAGCTCACTCAAGAATCCACGATGCAATGGGTGAAGAAGGTATTTGGAACTTTACTTTTGAATTATTAGAGCAATGTTCAAAGGAGAAATTGAATGAACGAGAAAAATATTACATAGAGTTTTATCAATCAAACATCTACGGCTATAACAAAACCGTTGGCGGAGCGTGAAGTTACAAATATTAAGTTTATAAATAGGGATACTGGGTAGGTTGTTCTAAAATTAGACAAAGCAAAAGTCAATATTGAATTAGAACATGAGATAACTTTACCAAGAGGAGAAATAAAATGGCCTACGACTAGAACAATATTGATTAGATGACTTGTACTGGAGCATATCTTTTCCCGCGTGGCAATGGTACTTATAATGCAATTTTAAAATATGTTACTGGCGACGGTAGGAAAGTAACAATCGAAGGAATTATTAGACATTTTAAACCTCAATTTGAAATTTATAATGACTCTGCTTCTGGGACTATTAATTTTGTTTTTGAGAAGAACGTTGATAAAGATAATAATTTATTCACAATGAGGATACAAGATAAATGACTTATTCTGATATATTGAAAGAAATGGAACATCATGGAATGAATGAGTTCTGTATCGAACGCTATGAAGTTGAAGTTATCGCGCCCAATAAATATCTTATTCATATTATTTTTGATAGCGAAAAGAAAAAGATGTATTTAACCGCGCGGGCGACTGATATAATTGAATCTCATACTTTTGAAACAATTTCTGCTTTTGGTGGAATCAACGTTCAAAAAGTGGTTGAGTATAAAGGTCCGATTGTTAAACTTGGGCTAAATACTTTTATTGATTTTAATAAAGACAACCCCGTCACGATTTATTTCGTTGACAAGGAGAAAACTAATGCAATTTGATAATACAAGAACTTTTAATTGGGAAGGTGCTTTTCATGGTATGAGAGCGCCGCTTGAATCTTGGGCAAAATCAGATAGTATGTTTGGTCTTGCACCAATGGAAAGTACATATGATTTAGAGATGCTAAATACTTGGCGTGATAAAGAATATCCTGATGGATTTAACACAGAACAAGAAAGGACCGCTTATAATGCAGAAAAGATTTCGTGGATTGACAATAATGGCATTTTGCGTTGCGATAATAATTGCATGGAGTTTGCTTTTCTTGGACCGGCGGACTTGGATCTCGCTCAGCGATTGATTAAGGCTGGCCCGGAGCATAGAAAATTTTTGCGTTAGATTTTTGTTTCGACTTATATTAGTCTGCCTTTGTCTATATGGAAATAGCTTGATACATATAAAATTGGCACTGTAACCAATTCTACTTCTACTATGCATAAGATTCAGTCTAAACCGCTCACAAGAGAAAGTTTCGAGATTGAGCAAATTCCTTATGAGGAACAGGAAGAAATGGAACAGCGTGATGGTATTTATTGCACAGGTGAATTAGATGATTTGTTCGATGAAACAATTCAGACTTGTGAAGATTTACGCAGAGCATTTAATCAGACAAAAGATAAGCGCTATTGGCGTAAATTAATTGAATTGCTTCCCGAATCTTATCTTCAAGCGCGTGAATATACCCTAAACTATGAAGTTTTTCGTTCTATTGTTCATCAACGTAAAGGACATAAATTAGGCGAATGGCAGAAATTTATTCATTGGGTTCATACTTTACCTTATGCAGAGGAGTTAATTTTTTATGATGGAGACAAGTAATATGAATTATGAGGAACGTTCTTTGAATACTTCTAAAGCCGTTGGGCAATGTGTTGACTAGATTTCATCGCTTGATCCTATTCAAGAGGACCCTGGTGATGAACTTCATGAAGTTCCTAATGATATGGTTGATCATCCTAGTCATTATCAAGCCGGTGGTCTTGAATGTATTGATGTTATGGAACAACTTTATGGACGCGAAGCCGTTGAATCTTGGATTAAATTAACTATCTTTAAGTATGTCTGGCGCGCGGATAAAAAGGATGGCGCACAAGATATTGATAAGATTCGTTGGTATTCTGAGAAACTGGTTGAAATGTTGAAAGAGGATGGAGAATATTGACTCGGAAGAGATTTATAAAGTCTATGATGGCGGTTGGCTGGCAAAGAAATGAAGCTAATAATTATGCTTGTTTAAAGCCGAGTTATCTTTCTTATTCTCGCTATTGGAGTATCTATTGTCAATGGATTAAAAAGATGAGATATGCGCTCGAGAACGATTCGACTGAGGAATTTATAAAGGAGTATTATCTTGTCACAGATTAACTCTCTATTTTTTGAAAGGACGAATCATGACTAAGAAAAGATTTATTAAACTCCTAATGGGCATTGGGATTCCGCGGAATCAAGCGGAAGTATTTGCCTATTGGAAACATAAATGGTTTAAACCCTATGCTCAAAGCTGGAATGATTATGCTGCAACTCTTTCGCATAATCTTCGGTTTAGTTATTCACCAGGAGAGCCTGGTGAAGAGATTATTCTTCGAGATTTAAAATATTTGGAGCTACATAAAGATGAAAGATAATAATCCCATGAGCAATTTGATTGATTTATTTTTCGATCCAGATTACGTTAAAGCTATGTCTCAGCTTAATACTGCTGATGTAGATAAATTAAGTGATTCTGAATTGGATAAGATGATTGATTTACTTTGCGGTGGAGCAAAAACTAAATAAATCATTTAATTGCGTCGGATTTTATATCCGACGCATTTTTATTTAATACTTATAATTAATGCTCAAAAATCTTACTTTACCATTAGATAACTTCAATAGGAGGGAGAGGTATGCTTTCTACACAAGGAACGAATATCACAATCACTCGTGGAGATAGTGCTTATATCACAGTTTCCATCACTGATTCTAAGGGCAACCCCTATACTCCAGGTCCCAACGATAAGATTCGCGCGCAAGTAAGACAGGATGCTTCTGCCACAAAAATATTATTTGAGAGTCAAATCCCTTATGATACTCTTGTTTGGCATATAAAACCAGAAGACACCGCTCAAGCGCAAATGGGCAAATCTTATGTTTACGACATGGAGATTGAGACTGCCGAAGGTGATGTCTTTACTTTTATTCCTTTGTCTAGTTTCACCATAAGTAAGGAAGTGACTAGAATTGGAACAGAATGAAATTTTATATGGCGCGATAAGAAATTAGTCTTCTCTTGAGGGCGTACTTGACGTTGGTGCGTTGAGCGGTGATATTGCCTGTTATTCAACGCTTTCTGGTGCGCTTGCCGAGGATGGTAGCATTTCTGGTGCATTGTCTAATCCTATTTTGCGCGGCTACTCTGCCTATGCCATTGCAGTTATGCATGGCTTTAAAGGCACAGAGAAAGAATGGTTAGATAGCTTAAAGCCAGTAAATGGAGTCGATTACTTCATTGATGAAGACAAAATCGTCGAAACAGTTAAAGCCGATTTAAAAGATACATTTGTTGTAAGACGAGATGGCTATTCTCTAATCTCTTTAACTGATATTGCTAAATTAACTAATATATCTGATAGAGCAACTCGTGTAGAACCATCTACTATCAATGGTAATATTATCATTGATGGAAAAGAAACAAAGGTTTATCGCGGACTTCCTCTTGACGATTCCGAATATATAAAGAACCAAGATGAGGTTCGATTGTGCTCTGGTGGCGCCGCAGATGATTATGGCTTCGGTAAAGAGGACGATACATTCATCTTTGAGGGGTGAGATAAATGCCGGGTAAAACATTAAAAACTAGAATTCAAAATAAGGTTGACTCTTTAGCCAATTTGCAAACTAATAATCCCTATATTCTTGCGGGCGAGCTTGTAACTGCTTACACTACCGTTGGAGTTAAGCAAGAGGATGGCAATGTAGTTCAAAAGAGAGTCGCTTATATCTACGTAGGTCCAGGCAACTTTAATGACTTATATCCTATTGTTGGACCATCTGCTGACGTTAAGGCTTGGGCTAAGGTCGATAATTTTGTTGACGTTGTTATTGAAAAACTAACTAAGACTGACGAGAAAGGCGATATTGCCGAGAATGATACAGTTAATACAATGATTAACCGTATCAATAATAATTTTGCACAAATTAAAACCGATATGCCATCTAAGACTTCTGATTTAGTTAATGATGGCGAAGGTGCTGAAATTCCTATTAAGGATTTTATTACTGGTTATGAGTCTTATTAGTTTGTAAGTCGAGATTCAGTTAAAAATTACATTAACACTTTTGGTTTGCAAGACCTGGAAGAAATCAAAAAGAAACTTGCCGAACTTGAAAAGAAAGTTGATGATAATTTAAAGGCGATTGATGAGCGCTTTAAGTTATATTATACTAAAATTGAAATTAACGATTTACTTGCTGGTTATCTTAAAGGTGTTTAGATCGGTGACAAAGACGGTGGAGTTGTACTTAGTCCTGCTTCTACCGTAGTCACTTCTGAACAGCTTTGGACTTAGGTCAAAGACGCTTCTCAAAAAGATATTGAGAAAATTGCTGACGCAGCTGCTTCTACTGCTCTTAGCCAAGCCAAGACTTATACTGATACTAAGTTAAGTGAGTTTATCACTATTTCTTATAAAGGTCCATATGATTCTTATGCAGCGTTACTTGCTGATAATATTAATGGCGGTAAAGCTGGTGTCATTTATCTTGTAAGTCATAACCATAATGATAATGACAGTTATGATTCAACAGATAGCGATATATTTGATGAATATATTTGGGTTACACGTCAAGATGGTGGACAGCCTGGTTTTGAGAAAGTTGGTAACACAGATGTCAAGTTAAGCAACTATCTTCAAGCCGCGCTCAAAGAAGATAAAACTGGCGTTCTTGAAGGCGATGAAGGTTCTGTCTCTAAAATTGAGGTTGTTGAAGATCCAGTTGGTAGTGGCAACAAGTTCTTTAAAGTAACCTATAAGACTTTAATCAAGAGTGAAACATTTGATGCGGGTAAAGTTGCTGTTGGCTTTGGCAATGGAGCATTAAAGTCATCTGCTCTGGTTAATATTCCTTTAGCTGGCATCGCTGCGGGTAGTGCGGAATCTGACATTAATGATTCAACTACATTGGGCGGAGCAATTAGAAACTTAGAAACCAAGATTGCTGATGCGAAAGCAGATGGTGTTAAAGAGGTTGATATTGCTACTGACGGCGGTGTTGACGTTAGTGGCGGCCCGATTACCAACAAAGGTACATTAAAAGTTAGTCACTCTTTAAGAGCAACTGCAACTTCTGCTGTTAGTGATACTGTTGGTTCTGCGGATGAGCGCACTTATGTTAAAGAAATTGCGCTCGATAAATATGGCCATATTATTAGTGTTACTACTGGTAAGGAAACTAATGTTGATAGTTATGCTACCGGTGGTTCATTTGCTGCGGATAATACAAAAATTGAATTAACCGTTACTGGCACTGGTCCTAATTTCAAAACATTTAAAGCAGGACTTAATAAATTACCAGCTATGCTATTATCTCAAACTGATGCCGAAGATGATTTCTTAGTACTTTATTGCGGCACTAGCAGCATTTTAGCTTCAACAGAACAAGTCAGTTATACCTAATAAGGTGGTGGGTTGATGCTCAAGGCTAGAATACAACTTAAAAAAGACACCAGCGAGGCTTGGCGCATCAATAATCCTGTTCTATTGGATGGCGAAGCTGGTTATGAATCAGATACAAACCTAATGAAAGTTGGCGATGGAATCCATCGCTGGCTTGAATTAGACTATACAAACTCTGGCGCAACTGCAATAGCAAGTACAGCTAATTATGCTATTAATGCTGGTGCGCTAGGCGGAACTTCTGCGGCTGATTGGGCTAAGAAGTTTGATAACTATGTTTTAAATACTCGAATTGAAGCCGTTATGTCAACTGCTTCAGCCGCGGACAAAATACCAACTTCAATAGCAGTTACTAATTGGGTTAAGTCACAAAATTTCGCGGGTGCTGGTGATATTACTACTTGGGAGGACTTTTAATGGCTAATAAATTATTAAAACCAAAGAGAGGTAGAGTAGAGAACCTGCCTAAATTGGCTGTTGAAGATGGTTCTCTTATTTTTGCTTACGATACTAAGTCTCCCACTAGTACTGTTTTAGTTGATGTTGGAGAGACTAGATATGAATTATCTGCTGCGACGGCAAAAAAAGCAGATGATTCTAATGCGCTTGGTGGTAGCAGTCTTCAAAATATTGTTGATAAGATTGACAATGCAACAGGCGATGGAACTGCCTTTACTGATTTAGACACTACTCCTAACAATAAAGTAAAATTGACAAGAGCCAATGGAACCACAGTTGAAAAAACAATTAATAACGTATCTAATGCTTCAACTGCTGATTACGCAAAAGTAAGTGGTAAGGTTGGGACTGGAACCGTTGGTTCATCAACTAAGCCAGTTTATATCAATGCTGGTACTCCTACTGCGATTAGCTCTATTCCATCTACTTTTGTTGCAGCATAGCAAATAAATGGTGTTAATCTTGACACTTTGCGTACTCCTGGTATGTATTGGGCTGGCGGTGGCAATACTAATACCAGTAAGCCCACAGGTATTGATGCTTTTGGTTTAGAAGTTCTTTAGAGTGCGGCTGGATGGTATACTCAAATTTGCTACGCTTCTGATGATTAGGAGAAGCAATTCGTTCGTTATTATGATGCAGGGACAAAAGTTTGGAAAGATTGGGTTGAATAGAATCGTTTAAACACTAAGACTCAAAGTGGTTATGCTCCTGCGCCGAATGCGGCAAATAAAGTTTATCGTACTGACGCAAGTGGCAATCCTGGTTGGGGTACATTAAACGATAGTTCAATTAGCAAATTGGCATCTACCGTTACTTTTGGTGACGGCAATGGAATGCGAATTGAACAGAATGGAGATAATTGGCGTCAAAGAATTAATATTTTTGATTCTTCTCAAACTACTCAATCTTATTCTTATCAATAGTCAACTGATGCGGGAAAAACTTATAAAGATTTATTTGTAATTGGCAATGATGGCACTGTAGTCGCATCAGCATTCCAAGGCGCACTCAAAGGAACAGCAGATTATTCAAAGAACTCTGGCGCTCTTGGTGGCAGTAGTTTAAAAAATATTATTGATAAAATCAATAATTCTACTGGCGACGGAACTGCATTTACTGACTTAGATACAACTACTAATAATAAGGTTAAATTAACCAGAGTTAATGGTAGTACAGTTGAAAAGACAATTAATAATGTCTCTAATGCTTCAACTGCAAATTATGCTAAAATTGCCGCAGCTGGTACTGCTAATTATCTTTATCGCAATCCAGCTTCTCGTTCAACTAGTGCAAATTTAACTATTACAGGATTAGGTGGTTTAAGAACTTTTAAAGCAACAAGCTCCATGACAGAAGGTAAACCACCCGTTGGCGATGCGCATATTATCCATTTAGACTGGGATAATACTGGTGGTTATGATGCCCAAATTGCGGTACAAGCTGCAAAAAATGGACATATGGCAGTCCGTGGAATGGGCAGTTCTGTATGGGGTAGTTGGAATACCGTTCTCGATAGCGCGAACTATACAAATTATGCCGCAAAGAAAAACGCATATAACAGTGCTTCAATTTCAAATGCGACTATTACTCTTGGACGCTCAGATGGTTCGGCGGGCACTACACTAACTGTTAATAATGTTGCTCATGCTTTAACGGCTGATTTAGCTAAGAACTCTAATGCTCTTGGTGGCAGTAGTTTAAAGAATATTACTGATAAGATTGATAATTCAATTGCAGCCAATGATGCTATGCACTATATGGGTACTCTTGGCGCAGAATTATAGTCTCCAACTATTACTACGTTGCCTGCGACCGCAAGAACAGGCGATGCTTATAAAGTAATAACTGCTGGAACTTATGCTTCAATAACAGCAGAAGTAGGAGATTTATTTATTTATTCTGGCACTTGGACCTTAATCCCATCTGGCGATGATGGTAATGTTTATGTTGGCGATTCAAAGAGTTCAAAGTTTGCGGCTAAGAGTAATAATATTGTTATCGCGGTTGGCGATTAGAAAGTAGCGAGCGCGGCAAATGTAACTGCTAATGCGGGTACAATTAGCGCATTATAGAGTACCTTGACGTAGTTAAAAGCTAATCAAGGTACTGTTACCACTTTAAGTGGTAGTAAAGCTACCTTTAGCACTTTTGTCGGGCGTTTAAACGGCACTTCAAATGCAGCAAACGCATTAAATTCTCGTGGTCTTATAAATGCTTTTGCTTCAACTGTATTTCCAGATGTCGGCGGCTTGTCAATGAGTAAACATTACTCTGGTAAAACTACTGGTTATCCAACTAGTTATGGTAATGTGCTTACCATGTATGATGGAGGTGCGGGATAGTTATATATTGGTTGGAATGGTGAAAATCCTGGGACATTTGTTCGTCATAAGAGAGATACATCTGAAGCTTGGTCAAACTGGCATAGATTTATCACAAGTGCTGACGCTTTAACTTCTTCGGCTTCAGCAATTGGTTCTACTAATAATTATTTTACTGCAGGCGCAACTACCGCTTATATTGCGGCTAAGACTGCAAGTGCTGTTGGTAATTATTTACCTTTAACTGGTGGTACATTAACTGGCGATTTAACCGTTAATACTAAAGTTACCATTAACGGTAGAGGTTTACAATTAAATCGTGAAAAAAGTCTCCAGAATGGCTAGATTAGTTGGTGGAATCCTTCTTATGTAACTTGGATTAATTACATGAGTGATAGAACAGCTGGAACTGCACCCACTGGTGGTACTCCGTCGACTTATGGTTCTGTTACCTCTTGGGCACAAAGAAGTCTTATCCAAAATAATTCTGGGTATGGTTGGATTTGGGAATCCGCAGCAAATGCTACAGTTGCTTCTTCAGTCACTCCAACTCCTATAATGTCTCTTAGTTCTAAAGAAGGCAATTTAAAAATTCGTGGTTCTCTTTATACAGACAGAATTTTTAGTAATCTTAATACTCAAACTCATCTTCGTGGAAATCAAGGTTATGCCATTATTAATGCCGAAGGCGCAACAAATGGTTATGTTTCTTTAATCCGATATAAAGGAAATAATGGCGTCTTTACATTAAATGGATGGAATAATAAGATTGTATTAGGATATACAAATAATGCAACTATTAATGCCGAAACTAATAGTTTGACCAAGTCAATAACTTTAATTGATGAAAATGGTAATGCAAGTTTCCCTGGTCAAGTTTCTGCCACTACTGTAAATGCTTATTTAAATGGGACTGCAAAAAATGCTGATACCGTCGATGGATTCCATGCTGTTGATTCCAACAATTTGACAGCATCAGCAACTAGTGCTAAAATAGTATTAGCGAAGAATGTAGTATCTTATATTGATTCATTAGGTTTAGCTACTACGTCTCAACTTGAATGGATTGAATTTTAAAAGGAGGGAGTCATATGAGTCTTTTCAAGATGAAAAGAGGTCAAGAGAGTAAAGTCAACTCATTGGCTAAAGAGGATGGCTCTCTCATTTTTTCTTTAGATGGTGCAAATAATAGCACTCTTAGACTTGATTAGAATGTTAATGGGACTGTTTAGAGACTGGGAATTGCAGTTGATAAAGCTAAAAATGCTGAGCATACAAATACAGCTTCAACGGCCAATGTTGCGAAATTAATTTCTCCTTTTGAAAATGCAACTGCTAATGTTAGTCGCAATGTATGGTTTAGTGATTCAACAACTAAAAATAAACCGGTTTATAATGACAATTTTAAATATAATCCAGTTAGTCAAATTTTAACAACTAATATTAATGGCTCAGCTGCAAAATGGACAACAGCAAGAACGGTCACTTTAAATGGCGACTTATCTGGTTCTTTCTCTATTGATGGCTCTGGAAATGTCTCAGCCAACATTTACGATTATTATAGCACCGTTTAGGTAGGTAATACAAATAATTATCCTTATCATAGAATTGCAAAATTAGATACTATTTCTGGTTCTTACGTTGACAAATCTACCTTGCTTTATCTTTCTTAGGGATATTAGGGTGGGCGTTTTGGCATTATTAGAGTTACTTTAAGAACTAATAATGTATCAGGTGGAGCAAAATCTGGAGTAGAAGCTCGTTGGTTAATTCGTTCTGGTTTTAATACGGACGATATAAAAATTGGGCATTATAGTGTTGCGGGTAAAACCTACGCTGATGTTTTTTATAGATCTAATGGCTCCTATGCAGGGTGCGTTATTCGAGATTTAGGTTCTAGCAGTAGAAATAATATTGGACGATGCTGGACTTTGGTTAATTCAAGAGAAACTGAAAATACCACAACTTCAGATAAAAAAACTTCAACTGAATGCTGGGCAACTATTGAGCTTGCAGGAAAAGATTTGCACAATTAGGCATATAGCGAAATAATTTCATCTTCTGATGGCGGAACTGTTTCTTATGCTAATAATTCTGGCGCGCTTGGTGGTTCTTCTTTAAGTCAAGTCCTCGCTTCTGCTGGTGGTGGCAATGCTTTTACAAGTTTAGATACAACTACTAGCAATAAAATCAAACTCACTCGTGCAAATGGCGGAACAGTAGAAAAAACTATCAATAATGTTTCTAATGCATCTTCTGCTAGTTTTGCATCAACAGCAACTCTAGCTTCAACCGCGACAAACGCAAGTACCGCTGATTACGCCAAATCAGCTGCGCCATCTGCTGGTTCTTTAAATTATGTTTAGGTTTTAAATAGCTCAAACATAAACGGCTCAGATTCTTATACAGTCAACGAACTTGCAAAACATCATTTCGCACAAGGAATGATAAATGCCGCGACAGATAATCCACTGGGTAAAACTGGTTGGGTTCATGTCCAATCAATGGCTTGGACTAATGGTTCAGACTAGTGGGCTTCTTAGCTTGCTCTTGATGTATAGAATGGCTCCGGAATGTATTATCGTTCTTCTGCTGCCGGAGGTCATCTCGCTGGACGTAGTTGGAACAAACTTCTTGATAATACCAACTATACTGATTATGCTGCTGATCGAACTGCTTTTTCCGGAGTGTCTATCTCTGGACGAAATATTACTCTTACTCGTGCGAATGGCGGAACTGTTAAAATCACTACTTAGGATAGTAATACCACTTATCCAGTTCATGAAGGAGTCTACGATGCTTCTTTTGCCTCATCTTTCCGTTCTGAATCATTTGGCACAGTTGCAAACGGATGGCATTTAGCTGCGGTAAGAACAGATGTGGCCAATGTAAGTTATGCACCTCAATATGGCTCTGGTATTGCTTGGGCGAGAGGAGATACTCACGGTTATTTATATGTTGATTATTCTGGGGCAAATGCTTATATCGGCGGTGGTAATGCCAATAGACTCAACTGGCAAAAGCAACTTGCCTTCTTGGATTCAACTGTCGCCAATGCAACCAGCGCAAAAAATGCTTCTCATTTAGGCGGCAAAGTCGCATCTGATTATGCTCTAAAGACTGATCTATCAGGAAATATTAATGCTTTATCTGCCAAGCGCTTACCATCTTACCAGTCGGTCTCTGTAGCTAACTCTTTCTTCTATCGCTACGGCACAGCCGGCAATACTTCTGATGGCGGAGCTTGGACCGGATTCCCCTCAACAACTCTCTATTCCGAAGCCTCAACCGCAAATGGTTTTGGTAGCGCACTTTTCCAAAAGAAAGTTGGTGTCCTTCACTTAGCAGCTGGTTCTTCAGCTCATGATCTTGTATTTCAAGCTGGTGGCACTAATGGTGGTATTGCTTATGTCGCAACTGGACGTAATCCCGCTTACGTTCTCGATACTCTTAATTACAAAGACAAAGCATATACATTTAACAAATTAACTGCAACCAGCACATTTACGGCAACTAGTGGTGTAGTTATCGACGGAGGAAGTTATTAATGGCTTTACAATTAATGGGCGCAGCGCCTACAGCAAAAGAAATCGGAAGCTACTTGGACTTCCACGTAGATGTGAATAAAGGCGCGAAAGATTATGATATAAGATTATAGGCTAGAGATAGTGAGCTTGATGTCTTTGGTTCTAATGGCGACTCTGGCACCACTTTAAAGATCGGTTCAAGAGTTCAACTTACCTCTGACAGTGAAGGCGGCAATATTCGTATTTATTCTCCCAATAGTGCGTATCTTTATGAGATGGATGCTTATAATAATAACTTTCGTCTTTATCGTTAGACTGGTGGCGGCGAAAATTATTAGGGAATTACGCTCCTTGACACTAATGGTTATTCAACTTTCAATCGCGCTTATAATGCCGTCTATAACGATTATGCCGAATTTTTCCCTCGCGGAGAAGATACGGAGCCTGGCGACATCATTGCTCTTGACAATTCTGTTGATCAAGAGCAATATGTCAAGGCTACTATTAATTCTTGTCGAGTTGTTGGAATTCATTCTAATGAATACGCCTTTTTGATTGGCGGTGAAAATCCACCAGAAGGGCAAGACTTTTATTCCTACAACATTTCTAAGTACATTCCGATTGGTTTAGCAGGACGTTGTAGAGTTAAAGTTCTTGGCCCCATTCATAAAGGTTAGGATATAATTCCTACTTCTATTCCTGGTATTGGGCGTGCGTTCAATAGAGAAAAAGACAATCCATCACTTCTTTATTTATCGGTTGGTTTTGCTGTTGAAAACTCAACAGACGAATCAATCAAATTAGTCCGCGCGAAATTAAAGTGAGGTGAAAATCAATGGCTATTCAAATGAAACGCCAAGGCGGAGGGGCGTCAAATAATGCAGCTGCGACTATTCCTACTGCTCTTGCCTATGGTGAGATTGGTATTGATAGTGCAGGGAATATTTATTGCGGCAATGGCAAAGCTCAAGTCACCTCACAAGTTAAAAATGCTGCTAACGTTCTTTTTTTATATAAAGGAACTTATAAGAAAAATGGGTGGATTGAGAATAGTAAAAATAGTACTTGGTCTTAGACGGTCGCAATTACCGCTCAAGATGGTGGTCCTGCAATTAAAGCAGATTTTACATTATCTGCACCTATGGCCGCACAAACGGATAATCGCACAACAAATAAATAGCGCCAAGATGCTCTTGGTATAATTTCAGTAGGAAAATGTACTCCAAATGATAGTGGCCAAATCACTTGTTTAGTTTTTGAAAAACCATCAATAGATCTTGATGTTTATTGGTATGCGCGATTGTCTGGCGGTTATGATTCAATGGTAGATGCGCAAGGTGTTGGTACTATCGTTGATTCGGCTGTAAACAAAGCAATAGATGATTTAAAATCAAACATTACTTCTATTGTCAATGATGCAATTAACGATAACAATATTTATACTAAAATTAATGGTGTTTGTGCAGTTTATCGTGCGAAGTATTTAGCTTCAGGTTGGACAGCGGTATCTTCTAATGGTTATAGTTATTACCAAGAAGTAACTACTTCTAAAGTGTCTGATGGCAATGCCAATTTAAATGCGTCAAGTATATTCTTGACTCCTGGTTTCTTTTTGCCAAGTGGCACAGTATCAACTGATGCAGCTTGCGCGCGAGCAATGGGCATTATTAATGACGGTTATTCAACAAGCGGTACAAATAAAATTATGACCTATACTACAACTAAACCAACTAGTGATATATGGGTCTATTGGGTGGTTAGAGAAGCAGTATGATTTATGACGAATTAACTGGCGAAGTAATTGAGAATTCAGACCTTACAAAAGGCAAAGTTTATACTGAAGAAAAAGTTATTGGGCATAAAGAAGCTCAACGAGTTCTTCTTGAAGGTACTATAACTGATTTTGACCCAGAGGGCTGTTGGATGGAGATACCTGCCGAAGATGTGACCGAGACTATTGAGAAGTATCACAAGTATACTATTGATGAACTAATTGAGCAATAGCAAGCAGCGCAGAAACCAATAGAGACTTCAATTTCTCAAGAAAAAAAACTTGAATTATTGCTTAATGCTATACCTACCGCCGCGTATCCAATTGAACCACCCAAGGTAGGTTATAAATGGTCTCCAATGTATAATAGCGAAGCGGGGTTTGGTTGGGAAATGGTAGTTGATCCTGACGCTTTTGGCACCCAAGAAAGACCTTTATATTGGAAAGAGGGTATGGAAGTTAAAGCTGGATATTATTATAAAGATGAAAGTGGGCGACTGATGTTTGCTGTTGAGAATGGAGTACCTGATTATTTTGGTCAGTATACTTTTATGGAAGAAATATTTAGTCAAGAGATATAAGTTTATGGGTACTTTATCTAGGGGCTACAATGCCCCTACCTTGTTGGAGATATTTATATAACGACTCGAAGTGAGAATCCTTCGAGTCTTTGGTAGGGAACAACTTGGGAGAAAGTTGGGAGCGGACGGGCGTTAATGGGTGCAGATAGTACCCATGGAGTTGGAACTACGGTTGATAGTGGATTGCCGGATATTCAAGGTACTCATAAGATTGGCTGGGGAGATAAAAGTGGCGGCGGTGCCATTATATCTTCTAATTCAACCACTGGTGCTTTTTATTCCGCGCGTGATGGCAGTGCTATTTTTAGTGCGGGAATTTACGAATCGACTAGTGACAACCATAGAAATTAGGTTGGTTTTAAAGCTAGTAATTATAATTCTATCTATGGCAAAAGCTCCATAATCCAACCTCCTGCTTTCTTCTGTTATTTTTGGAAACGATTAAGTTAAGGAGTATAATATTATGGCGTCTTTAGCACGGGTGGGGCTAGATTTAGATAAAATCTGGCCTATTGGTTCAGTCTATATAAGTGTCAATTCGACTAACCCTAGTAGTTTATTCGGCGGGAAATGGGAGCAGCTAAGTGGAAGATTTTTAATAGGAGTTGGAACTGGAACAGCTAACACTACCAACTTTTGGGGTGATGATAACTGGGATCATATAATTGGAACAGTAGAAGAAAAAGGCGGATAGGCCTGGCATACATTAACTGAAGCAGAGTTGCCAGTTATTGATGGTTCTTTTCGTACTCCAGTTGTAGCAAACCACAGTACTTATGGCGTTAGAGGTCATGCTTATGGTTCGAATTGGCCTGATGATAGAACTACTAATGAATATTCAAAAGGTAGTGGAGCTGTTATGAATTGGGGCTATGGCTATAAGTTTGGTGGAGGTCAAGCTCACAATAATATGCCTCCCTATCTTGCCGTTTATATGTGGAAAAGAGTGTCATAATATGTTCTAAGGAGCATTATGTCAAATGTAGGAAAGATGAGTCAAGTGCTTAATGCTTATCCAGTTGGCTCGATTTATATAAGTATAAATAGTACGAATCCTGGTGAGTTATTTGGTGGTACTTGGGAATAGATTCAAGGAAGATTTTTGCTTGGATAGGGTTCTGGTTATTCTGCGGGCGCGACTGGCGGAGAAGCGAATCATGTTTTGAGCATAAATGAAATGCCAAAGCATAATTACTGGATTCATATCCTTGCTAAAGGTTATAGTGGATGGGGCAGTGATGGCTATTCAAATGGCGAATATTCAACAACTAGCTGGAGTAACCCGCCAGCTTATGGCGGTTCTCATACAAATACTACTCATGTTTTAATGGGACAAACTGGGAAAGATGGTGATAGTCAATCTCATAACAATATGCCGCCTTATCTTATAGGATATATCTGGAAACGAATAGCTTAATCATTAATTTGACTTTTCTTTCTACTGATGATATAATAAGATAGTAATCAAGTATTAAGGATGATTTTTATGGGGCAAATTCCTAATTTTGGTGCCCCTAGATAGTTGTTTAACGGTATCTGGTAAGGCAGCTGATGCCAAAGTGGTGGGCGATAAAATTAACATAATTAATTAGATACTTTTTTCTTTGCAAACAACGAAAATTACATCTGGAGATTGGACTTGTATCACTCTTGATTGTGGAATAAAAATGTGTTTTTTCAGAGGACGATATGGAAATACTGATATAACAAGATCTGAGGATTCTCTTTATTGGGCGTCTTTTTCAAAGGCTCTTCCAGCTGGATTTTTTTCTGAATACCCTTGTGTCTAGTGTCAGTGTGAAGTAGAATCTGGTTGGGGGTTTATAGTTAGTTTTAAATCCTAATAGTTCAATTAGCACATTAAATGGTTGGTTTTATACAAACCAATCTAAAACAGTTAATCCTTATATTCATATTTTTTGTATAGGAATTTAATTTTATTAAAATTCTTAAATTTAATTCATATAAAATTCTTAATGTTAGTGCTCTCCGATATGGAGAGCACTTTTATTTTAGAACAGAATTTTTATAGGAGGAAATCGCAATGGATATACTCCTTTTCGGGACTCTTCGAAAATATATTGACGACACTCTTCAAGGCGCTGGTGCGCTTAAAGGTGAAAAAGGCGACCGCGGAGAAAAAGGTGCTCAAGGTCCAAAAGGTGATAAAGGTGATAAGGGAGACACCGGCGCACAAGGACTTCGTGGTATTCAGGGCTTAACTGGCGTCACCGGCGAAAAAGGCGAGCGTGGCGCGCAAGGTATCCAAGGATTGACCGGACCTTAGGGTATTCCTGGTGTACAAGGCATTCAAGGTCCTAAAGGTGACAAAGGCGACAAAGGTGAGCAAGGTCCCGTTGGCAAACGTGGTGTTCCCGGAGTTAATTACAACATTAAATACTTCTTGTCTACTCTTAATGAATTAAATGCCATCACTCCTGTTACCGGTTATGACGAAGCTATTTTCGCTTATGTTGCTGAGAATAAATCAATCTATTATTCTTATGAAAGCTCTCCTTGGGCTTTTTTCGCTGATGCGTCTAATCTTTAGTTCGCGCGTGGAGAGCAAGGTGAACAAGGACCTCAAGGAGAAAAAGGCGACAAAGGTGATCAGGGCATCCAAGGCATCCAAGGACCGCAAGGTATCCAAGGTTCCCAGGGTATCCAAGGTATTCAAGGAGCCAAGGGCGATAAAGGTGACAAAGGAGACAAGGGTGACCCACTCACTTGGAATGAAGTTCCAGCAGCTGCGCGCAAAGAACTCAAAGGCGAAAAAGGCGACAAAGGTGACACTGGTGATTCTGGTGTTTATTATGGTCCAACTGAGCCAAAAATTGATCAAGAGAAGCTTGTTTGGATTGATTCATCAGTAGAAGAATCAGCTACTACAATTGACATTGCTAACATTCCTGGACTTCAAAAGGAACTTGATTCTAAAGTTCAACTTCCAGATAAAGTTGAAAATGGCACTCAGTTATTCCCCGTTGTAACTTCAAAAGGTACATCATGGGTTACTCTTGAAGAAACTGTCAACGGAATTGTTAGCGAGTGTGTAAATATCATTGTGCGCGGTACGGATAATGCAACTCTTAAAGGCACTGAAATTTATCTTCACGATGTGACAGCTGATACTATATCTACTTTTGAATGGAATGGAACCAGTTTGACTATTTATGTTTTAAATGGACACAAATATTTTATCAGTGGTGCTGAAGTTGAAGGATATGAGCCTGCCGCGGATAGTTTACAATATATCGCGCGAGCTGCATAGACTCGTACAATCACTTTATCTTATCCCCGCTCAGAAGAAGCAGAGTATGGTATTCGATTCTTAATTGAATCATCAGATCCATCATGTGAGCGCGTAGTAATCAAGAATAACATTACAACTTATGGCGAGGATACTGGTTTAGTAGCTGCCATTGGTAGCAAACTCGTTATGCCTAAGAATAGCTTCGATGATATTTATCCTTGGTCAGATATTCGTATTGTAACTGACTCTGATAACGCCGCAGAGGCTGCACAAATAATGGTTAAGATTCCAAAGTATTATGTTAAAGTTACTGTTGATGACACCTATGAAACTTGGATGATTAGTCGTTATAAAAAAGCGGGATACCGTGTTGCAAAGATGTTCGCTCGTCCTGATGGAACTGAAGCAGACTATTATGAATATGCTCGTTATGAAACCAGCGATACCAATCGTTCTCAAACTGGCGTTACTCCTCAAAGTTCAACCACCATTGAAGCATTTAGGACTGCTGCTCTTGGATTAGGTGATAATTGGCATCCAGCTGGACTCATAGACCGTACCGATGGACTTCAGATGCTAATGACTATTGAATTTGCTACTCGCAACATTCAGTCAATAGCAGAAGGTTTGGTTAATTCTAAGACTGTTTCTGATTGCGGTTTGACCGATGGTTTAACCATTACCGAAGATTCAAAGGGCATTAAACCTTATTCTGGTATTGTTAAAAATGCTTTTTCTTATCGTGGAATTGAAAACCCTTACGGTAATTTACTTGAATATGCTGATGGTATTATTTTAAACAATTCTCGTGTGTATTATTGCGATGATTGGACTCGTTGGAGTAATTCGATCAATTCAAGTTACGTTCAAGCCGTTGGTACTATTCCAACTTTAAGCGGATTTATTACTAAATTAAATTATAATGAAGCTAATCCTTGGATGCGTTTGCCTAGCGAAGTAGTCGCTGCTGGCGATAGCGATAGTAATTATAGCGACTATTATAATGCTCCAACCGCAGATTATACCTTACCGGTTTATGGCGGTGGTTATTCCACCAATTTGCGCGCGGGCTTATTCCACTGGAATTGTACTCGTACTTTTAGTGAAACAAATAGAGATATTGGTTCTCGTTTGGCTCGTAGTTTTTAAGAGGTGATTGAAATGAGAATATCAAAAGCAACAAGCGAAATCCGTCCTCAAAATACTATTGAGCAATTATCAGCTAATCGTTTTTCTTGTCGAGTTTGCGCAGACATCGTTGAAACTGATGATGGTTTTAATTTCACCAGTTATCGAGATTCATTCAGCGCATCTTCTTATCCTGAATTACTCGTAAACATTATTCACACTCGTTATACCTATGATGATGAAAATAACTTTATTAATGATTACATTGCGGAAGGTATGACTAAAAAATATCAAGATTACCGCGATTTTGTTGCTTGGGCTAAATCCCAAGCAAAATCTTATTTTAAGGAGGATTAACTTATGCCTATAATGTAGCTATATGATAAAAATACAAGCACTTGGCAAGAAGTTCCTGCCTTAAAAGGTAGTGCTGCGAAAGTAGAAGTTGGCGCGGTAAAAACAGTGCCAGCTACAGAACAAGCAAAAGTAACCAATGTTGGCACAAATACTAATGCAATTTTTGATTTTTAGCTTCCTCGTGGTATGGATGGTATTACTCCTATTCGCGGTACTGATTATTGGACAGCTGCAGACCAACAGCAAATCATTAAGGACGTCTCTGATAAAATGAATTATCAGTTTACAGATTTGATGAATGCTATTCAAAATAAACCAATTACTTACATTTTTGATAATAAGGCTTCTCTTGATGGGGCGCTTAATTTAACTAACAACACAGTTACTTATAATGGAAAAGTATGTAAGCTAAATCCTGGTGATATGTTTCTTTTGGTTTCAATTAATGAACCAGATTATTGGTTTGGCGAGGATTCCAATGGCGAGAAACTTCATGAACTCGATGCGCGAAAAATGGAATTAACCGAATATGTTAAATCAAGTCAATTTCAAGTAATGGATATTGATACTTATAATGCCATTGCAGCAAAAGATCCAAATACGTTTTATTTCATCATTGAAAAATCTGACCCAACTTCAAGCAATGAGGAGGCAACGATTTAATGCCTATTTTCATTGATAATAAGCGAGTTCAGCTCATTTACAAAGGTGAAACTCCTGTTGAAGAAATTCATGCTAAAAATGCAACTATTTGGACTCCAAAAGCAGATTTTGCTACGGCTTCGTGGGCTGAAATTAAAAAGTGGATTGAGAAAGGTACTTGGAAAGAACAGAATTGGGATGAGGGAAATACTCATTCCATTCATATGAAGGATGGTCATATTCTTACTGCTCGAATTCTTGCAATATATGATGGACGCGAAGAAAAAGCAACTTACAAAGGTTAGATTGATAGAGATGAAAATAATGCAAAGCCGCATATGATTCTTGAACTAACCACTTGTTTGCCAGATTCTTATTCTATCAATCCAGAGCCAGAAGTAGAAAATACCCCTCAATCTTGGGGTACTTCAAATCTTTACAAGTTAATGTCTCCTGGCGGCGAGATATATGACAATCTGCCAAATGAACTTCAATCAATGATTATTCCTGTAATGAAAAAATCTGGTATTAGTGGCAAGATTCAAAATTCAACTCCTGAAACCACTAAGTCTTATCTTTTCCCGCTCTCAATTCGAGAATATGTCGCAAAAGGCAATATTACAAGCGAAATTAACAACGATGAAGGCAATCAATATCAATATTATATTGATCATCCTGGTTATGTTGTTAAAAAAGAATATGGCGGCGATAAAAATATCGTCTATTACACTCGTTCCGCAATGCAAGCTGAAAATGAACTTTATGAATACTTTTGGGCTATTGGCGGTGCGAATAACTATGCAACTTATCCATCCTATATTAGTTTAGGAACAAGTTTTGCATTTTGTATTTAAGGAGGTCTATTATGGGTTTTAGCACTTTTAAGCAGGGCGCAGATAGTTATTATGAGTTTGTTTGCGATTCTGTTGATGATATTGCTAGTCTTCCTACTGATTGCGCGCCTGGCTCTGTTGCTTTTGTTATTGAAGGCTCAGTTTGCTATATGTTAAACAATCAAAAGACATGGAAGCCTATTTGATTTTATGAAACTTTACGGAAGTATTGCGAATTATAACTCTATATCTGGCGCAATTAATCCAGCGGGTGATATTTCCGGTGCGCTATCTAATCCGCTGGCGCGTGGTGCTTCAGCTTATGAAATTGCTGTTGCTAATGGCTATGTAGGAACTGAGGAACAGTGGCTTGAGTCACTCTAGGGACGAACTCCTTAGCGTGGAGTTGATTATTGGACGGCTGCAGATATAGAGCAAATGAAACAAGAGTTTAGAGAATAGATGGCTGATGAAATCCAATAGGCAGTCAAGAATTTGAACTTAGATGTTTCTTTTGATATTGAAGATGGACATTTATTTGTGGATATAAAGGGGTGAGTTAATGGACATAATTACACTTGCGTTGACTCGCAAGGCAGTTAGAGATGCTCACGTTGACCATATAGGACCACAAGGACCAGTTGGACCGAAAGGTGAGAAAGGTGATAAAGGTGACCCATTTACTTGGAACGATCTCACTGCGGAGCAGAAGAAAGAATTAACTGGTCCAAAAGGTGATAAAGGTGATACAGGTGGAGTTGGATATGTCTCTTTTGAAAGTGACAACGATGGACACTTATATGCTGTTATTGCCGAAGGAACTGATGAAATCAGTTTCAGAATTTCCGATGATGGTAAGCTGGAGGTAATCTACGCATGAGTAAAAGAATAGATTTAGGTGCAGTAACCGCTTATGCCATTGCAGTTAAAAATGGATTTGAAGGCACAGAAGTAGACTGGCTTGCAAGTCTTAAAGGTGTAAAGGGCGATAGAGGTGAAAAAGGCGAGCAAGGCGCGCGAGGTATCTAGGGAGAAAGAGGAGCAACTGGTGAAACTGGTCCTATTGGCCCTCAAGGTATCCAAGGACCGAGAGGTGCTCAAGGTGAGAAAGGAGATACTGGCAATGTTGGCCCTGCTGGTCCTCAAGGACTAAAAGGTGAAACTGGTGCAGTTGGACCAGCTGGCCCGCAAGGTAAGCCAGGCATTCAAGGCGAGAAAGGTGAGGCTGGTGATACAGGTCCGCAAGGTAAGCAAGGTCCACAAGGCATTCAAGGTGTTTAGGGTGCAAAGGGCGACAAAGGTGATCCTTTCAGCATAAAGAAAATTTATGCTTCTGTGGCTGAGATGAACGCCGATTTTAGCGGTGCTGACACTTCTACTGGTGATTTTGTTCTCATTAATACTGGCAATGTCGCGAATGAGGATAATGCAAAGCTTTATGTAAAAGGTGAGAGTGCTTTTACTTTTGTCACTGATTTGTCCGGCGCGGCTGGTATACAGGGTCCACAAGGTCCTCAAGGAGTGCAGGGCATCCAAGGAGAACAAGGTATTCCGGGTGTGAAAGGTGATAAAGGTGATCCTGGTTCTGACGCAACTGTCACTACTGATAATATTACCTCTGCTCTTGGTTACATTCCCGCAGATTCAACTAAAGTTTACACCAAAACTGAAGTTGATGAAATGATTGATGGCATTTATGTCCAAGCGGTTCACAATGCGACTTCTGTTGCTCAAGTCAACGGCCTGTTCCAAGAGTGGTGGAAGAAAAATTGGGTTGAAGGTACTTCTACCCGTACTTAGATGCTTGAGCGTTGGTTTGGAAATGTCCTTACCAGCAACAAAGTTTATGGCACTAAGCTACCTTTGTTTGCTACTTCAAACAGTGCAAATGGTGAGTACATTGATGATTCTGTTGGTATGACTTGTACTCCTTCAACTAATTCAACTCTTGGTCAAGACGACTTCGCATTTAAGCCAGAGTTCTGGTGCATTGAGGCGTCTGGCGAGCATAATTCTGACGGTTCAATCACTATTTATGCGGTTGAATTAATTGACGATATTGCCACCGTTCGTTCTGGTGAGCATCTCACTTGGGTTCTTCAAAAGAACACTTATTGGCATGAATATACCAGTGAAGGTTATCATTTCGTCGAACTCAAATCAACTCCTGATGAAACTTGGCACCGTTGGCCGCAAGGTACATCAAAAGATGGTACAGCTCATGAGTTTATTGCTAACCCAAAGTATTATGCCGGTATGAAAGATGGAACTATTACGGTTGGTACTAATCTTCCTGCAATTAATTTTACTTCTCATCAATCTGGTGTTGCTTTGTGGCGCAAGCGTGGTAGTCAATACTCTGGCGCAAGTGGCAACCTCATCAAGTTCCTTGATATTATGATGAAGTTAAAGTATGCTAAGAAAGGTAATTCTGGTACTATTGAAGGTTGCTCAAACTATAACTGGCAATATACTACTCCTGTTGGTGAGACAGGTGTAGAACGTATTATTGTTACTACCGCTCAGGGTGCAAACATTAAAGTTGGTTCAACTGTTATCATTGGTAAGAAAGGTGGCTCTACCGATCGTGGTGACAGCGCTATGAGAAGCCTTGTTTCAATGAAGAAAGTTAAAAGTTTGGAGCCAGTTACCATTGATGATACTTCTTATACAGCTGTTAATATTGATAACGGCGGAACAACTTTTGACACTGTTGCGAGTGAAACAATGATTTCTTCTATGCCTTATCACTCTGGATACAATGACAATGTATTGGGTTATGATGGTAGCGCAACTAATTACACCAATGGTTCTGAACCTGGTTTGCTCCAGAAGATTGAGTTCCAAAATGGTGCTTATCTGATTATTTCAGACGAATTGTGGCAATGGAGTAAAGATGATACAAACTATATGTTTGATTGTTATACTTGCCATGACCAGTCAAAAGTTACTACTAATGGAACAATTTCTTCTGACTATACAAAGCAAACTGATTTGACTTTGAAGTGGGCAGTTGAGGGTGCTAATACAAGTTGGCACTGGGAATATATCGAAGATACCGCAATTGCTAATGACCCAGCAGTTTGCTGGCCAGCTAAGGTATCCACAACAGCTGGTAGCGGAACTGGTTGTAAAGCTGGCTTCGCCGTCAGTTTGGCGTCGTCTGGTGTGCGGGCTGGTTGGTGTTTCTGCGATTTGTCGGATGGCGGTGTTTGTGGTGTTTCGGCTCGTAACTCGAGCCATTCTCCTTCGTATTCTTCCTGGTACGGGGCGCTCGGCGGTCCAGGTCTTGCGGGGTGAATCGAAGCCTAGGAGCACGTAGTGCGGATAGGCAAGAGAGGGGACGCAAGTCCCCGTTATAATGGAAACGACCCATCCGTGCGATATGCCCGACTGTTGACCCGATCTCAATTGAGTGCGGCGATAGCATGATTTAATTGAACCATTAACTTTCAAGTCTTGTTTCATACGAAACCGAGATAGATTCAATGACTTTACCGCCATTCAAGAATCTATATAACCTAGAATAAAATTCCAAGGATACGATTCAAAGTTTAGGGAAGGATTTCTCTACTACAAAATCCTCCATTCAGTTCTTTCGGCGCTTAACGAAAGTAGGGACGTATTCCGTTGGCAGATTTGGCTTCAACGTCAATTTGGCGTCGTCTGGTGTGCGTGCTGGTTGGTGTTTCTACAATTTGTAGAATGGCGGTAATTGTGGTGTTTCAGCTCGTAACTCGAACAATTCTCCTTCGAATTCTAACTGGAACGGGGCGCTCGGCGGTCCTAGCCGGTCTTGCTTGCGGAGCAGTTTTACAACAATAATGCGGATTACGTTCCTAGACTTATTTAGTTGAAATTGCTCCTGCGTAGTCAAGACCGGCTTATTCTTTTATTCAGAAAAGAGTAAGCTTAACTGCGTCTAGTAGCTTCGGCGAAAGTCGCACGGGGAGACCGGCCAAAGGACTAATAAGGAGGGCTACTTATAAAGACTTTTTGTAAGCCCGCAAGTACTAATATATGTGATCCAGAGTTTATTTACTGGGCGGTTTATGACTGTGTTAAGCATAAACTTTATCGCAACGATTTTCTTGATTTATTATGCACCCAAACAGGTATATCTCGCCGCGTAGTAATAAAGGAGCGTTCACAATTAAATGAATCAACTCCTATGATTGATGGCGCAATCAAGAAATTATCTGAAAAATGCGCTCAAATGATTGCTGATAACAAACTTAAATTTAGAGAACTTCGTCAATTCAATCGAGTTGATGGTATTTCAGGAAAGAAAAGAGACATTTGTCAAGAATCTCCTCTTCAGCAAGTATTTGAGTACATCGCGGTTTACGCACTTCAACCACTTTTCGATGCTAAAATTTTATATTGTCAATTTGGCAGTATCCCAGGTAAGGGACAAGTTAAGGGCGCACAAAGAATTTCATATATTCTCAATAGTCCAAAGTTCAAAGACAAACGAGTGGACTGTATTAAATGTGATGTCCGCAAGGCTTATCCATCAACAAAAGTAAGCACTATTCATAATCTTATCGCTAAATATTGCGGCAAGAATAAATAGCTAATTGGTTTAGTTGATGCTATTATGGCAAATTATCCTAATCACCATTTAATTATTGGTGGCTACTTTTCCACTTGGGCATTTAATTTAGTAATGAGTGAAGTTTTGCGTGAGTTTAATAAACTTTATAAAGAGCGCCGCGGACAGCGGATTAAGCTGGTTGAAAAAATTGTTTGCTATGCAGATGATTTTCTTTTGTTTGGATATAAGTCCAATTTAGAGCGCGCGATTAAGACAGTTGCTAAACGTATTAAAGCACAATTTAGTTTAGAAATCAAAAATGTCTGGACAATAATTCAATTCCCATCTAAAGAGGTTGAAAACCATCCTCGCTATAAAGATACTTTTATTGATATGATGGGTTTTAGAATTTATCGTCATCACCGTGGCATTCGCAAGAAAATTTTTCGCAGAGCACGTAGACAATTTATCCGCGCAAATCAACTCTCTTATGTACCTATTTGGAGAGCGCGAAAAGTTGCGGCATATAATAGTTGGCTTACATATTCTAAAAGTCATGGAGTAATCCTCAATTATCATATAAATACCCTAATGAATCGTTCGAAGCAATCCATATCTAATCATTCTAGGGAGGAATTGACAAGTTATGAAAGAGACTTATTGCTCTATCCCGAAAGCTGTTTTGACTTTCCCCGTTGGCGGAAAAACCGACGTTATTTTGAGGAAAAATATCGAAAAAGTCACCAAACAGGGTAATTCGGAAGAAGAAACCTATGATGCTTACGAGTGCGACGAAGTTCAATTCCGTTATGATGGCGCGCTGACAGTAGAAGAAGTTGAAAATGATTTTGACTCTTGGTGGAATTATCCAGCCAAGGCTTCTATGACTCTTGATGAGCGTGTCTCCGCACTTGAAAATTCAAAAGCAGATAAATCAGATGTAGAACAAATTTACGATGCTATCGCCGCAGCCTATCAAGAAGGAGTGCAATCAGTATGACAAGTAAAGATTTTATTTTGAATACTTTTCGCGCGAAAGGCAAAGCAGATGCTCAAGCACTTCAAAAACAAGCAAAAAATTTAACTGGTACTGAAATTATTGCTAATGAGGGATGTATTCCCGAATGGGAACCTAATAAGGATTATTCTTCTTGGTTAGTTGGCGCACCAGTTAAGTATGACGAACAAGTATGGGTTCTATTGGTTCCTCATGCTGCTTCAGCAATTTCACCAAAAGAAGACCATGAAAATTGGTCATTGTGCCATACAACAGATGCCTTCGCTGCAAAGAAATGGGTAGCTCCTGTTGGTAGTTATGGACACTACATGAAAGATGAAGTTTATGTTGATGATAATGGCTTCATCTGGAAATGCTTACAAGATGACACAATTCTTTCTGCGGCCGACTATACTGATGCTTGGATTGAAGTTTGACATATATTGGGTTGGAAGAAATTCCAGCCCATTTTTTATATTGACTCCCGCGCAAAGATATGATATAATATTTATAGGAAGTTAAGGAGAATGACTATGACAAAGTTTAAAATTTATGCTGGTTTAAAGCGTCCTTATGCGCCATTGCATTTAGTTGATGAAAAAGAATTTTTGACCAATCGAGAAGCAAAATGGTATGCTCGTGAGTGCGCGAGAAAGATTTATCGCGATCATGAACCTTATGATTCTGCTCTTGTAACTAAAGAGGAAATTCGAGAGCATCCAACTGATTTTGGAATTTATCCCTTGAAAGAAGAAGATTTCTTTGAGTCCGATGTTGAACTTGAGTATCTTCACGCAATGGATAATTGGTTGATTTTTGACGTGAAATTTTAATTATTTCTATTGACTTTTTGAGATATATATGATATAATATTTATAGAAAATCAAGAGAGGAAGAGTGAGTATTGGGTTTTGATTTTGTTATCTACGATTATGAGAATCAAAAAACTATTTGTCATGTTGAAGGGTACGATATATCCGATATTAAAGAAATTTTTATTTGGATTGTAACTGGTGATGAAACTGGCAGTCTAACAATGCAAGATGGCACTGTTTATGATTTTGATGCCTCGGATAATCGTTTTGTAGATTATAATGACGGCTCTTATACTGTTGAAGGAAAGGAAAACATTGAGAAGTGGCTTAATTTTAAACCGACTGAAAAGGAATCTCATCGCACCTTTTCTTATGTTCGTCAGGCGAAATGGGGTTAATGTCTATGTGGCTTGTACGTTATAAAGCAAAAACAGATACTAGCTGGGCGACTTTCATTTCTAATACTGCTTTGATGAATTTTGCTGCACAGGACTTTATTGATTACTGGTTTAAACAGCACGATAAAACTCCGCCGCAGATTAAAGATTTTCACGAAGCCCGAAAAATTATGTGGAATGAAGGTATAGATTTTTATATTACCTTGTGAGAAAGGAAGATTATTTTGATTGTTTCTGAGATTGAAATGAATATGAAAGCCGCGCTGAAACAGGATAGAATGGAAGATAAGAATGATTATTCTTATCTTTTGTCTCGCTTCCGCGCGAAAGAAGTTGAGCTTCGCCGTGAATTGACTAATGATGAAGCTATTGATGTCATCCGCAAGGAAGTTAAACAGATGCAAAAGGACTATGACGCAATGTCTGGTGATTTACTCAATACTCATTATGCTAAGGGTTTGAAGCGTCAGATTGACCTTTATTCCATCTACTTGCCTAAAATGATGTCTTATGATGAGGTTTTGGATTATCTGCGTGAAATGGATGCTGAGTGTATGCTCCCAACTGCTTTTGGCGCAGCGATGAAAGCTGTTCGCGCGGAGATTGGCGCAAAAGCAGATGGCAAAACCATTTCTCAAGCGCTGAAAAATTATATGGCTCAGGAGAAAAACTAAATGAAGATTTTTAGAATGAAGCGTGGAGAAGGCAAAACCTCTCGTTTGATCGAGGAGAGCGCAAATTCTGGCGTTCCTATTTTTGCTATTGACGACCATCGGCGACGCATTCTGATGGAAAAGGCAAATGTGATGGGTTATAAGATTCCTTCACCTGTTACTTTTGATGACTTGCCGACCGCAACAAACGTGCCTTTTGATACGATTATTGTTGACGATGCGGAGTATACTCTACCGGCAATTCTCAGCTATTTTCTTGGTATTACCATTACAGCTGAAGCCTTTTCTACTAATACTCTTGAAGATTAATTGACTTTAGAACGATTTTATGCTATAATATTTATAGAAAGTTAAGAAAGGATATTTAAATTATGACTAAGTTTATTCCTGCTGTTCCTCGTTTGACCGCTAAGCGTGATGGTGACATCGCTTATCACAAGCCGAGTTTTTCGTATTACATTGACCGAGATAAAACTGGATGTATCAATGGTCAGCTGTATCATGGCGTCGTAGTCGCCAAGCTGAGTGGCGGTGTTCGCGATCTGGCAAATATTTGGACTAAGCGTGACGCTTTTAGGATTTGTGAGCTAGGGGAGATTGCCTCTCTACTCCATGTTAATTCCGACCTTGGTCCTGCTTATTGTGTGTTTGAGGGTAAGGCTTACTGCTCGGTTAATGATCAGTGGGACGAGGATGAGGGTATGAGAATTGCTCGTCGCAAGGCTTGGACTCAGTATTATCATGCCCTGACGAACTATACTTATGACTATCAGAAGCGTGTTGCCGAGCTATATGAGCAGATTACTAAGTATGCTGACTTCGCTGCAAGGCGTAGTCACAAGCTGGATATGGAGAACACCGAAGTCCAGAAGATGATTGAGGAAATGTCGGAAACTGTTTAATTGACTTTTTCTAAAAATCGTGATATAATATTTATAGAGTTTGGGAATTGATTCCTACTCTTTTTATACATACCTCTTTCTTTTAGGGAGAAGCAATTCTCCCTTTTATATGCGACTGTGGCCCAGTGGACAAAGGCGGGTGCCTGCAAAGCACTTAATTTTTTATCGTTGGTTCAAATCCAACCAGTCGCTCCAGAACGGAGTTCCTTATTAAATTCCCAATGGGAATTGAACTTCACGGTTTGATTGAGTTAGTCCGTCGTCCTTAGTATTGAATAGGCAATCAAGAGGAGAAGATACGAAAATTCTTCATCATGCGCGAGTAGTCGAACGGCATAGACACTACGCTAAGGACGTAGAATTTGTGGGTTCAAATCCCACCTTGCGCACCAATAGAAAGGAAAGTTGCGATGAAGATTTTGACTGCGCCAGTTATTAGTTATGAAGTTCTTCAAGATGATTTGGTTCATGCTGGTATTCTTGAGCGAGAAGATATTGATAATGACTATTCATATGTTCTTGGTTTGCTTTTCGCTGATAATTGGAGTTATGATTGTTATTTGAAACTTTATCTCAATGGCAAACCTATTCCAGAGAATCTTGACATGAGTGCGACTGCTTATTTGAAAAAGTGTAATGAGATTTATGCTTATTTGCGCGAGAAGGCCCCAGGTTATCCGTTCATTTTGATTGAAACTTGAAAGGATTTCAATGAGTAAGAAGAAAAAGAAAGTTAATTCTGCGCCCGTAAGTAATTGGGTTTATGATGATTTAATGGATTATTTTGAGTTTTGCTTTGGCGGTGCTCATGTATTCCGTTCGAACAAAGCGAAGAAATACCTTTTTGAGATTCTTACTCACGATTCTAATTGGACTGTTGAAAATGTTCATAATGAATATTATGTTCTTTATCATAATCCAGTTTATCAGCCTCGCGCGAAGATTCATGTTCAAGCAAAAGATACTAATTTGATTTGGCTTTTGTGGATTGCATATACGCACGATTTCTACAAGTATAACAAACTTCCTTTTGAAAAAGGGAAAGGCAAAGACTATTGGCGTTTTATTGAAGATTTTAAACATTACCTTACCTATAAAGGTCTTCATTGGACAGAAGATGACTTTCAATGATTTGACTTTTGATAGATAATATGCTATAATATTTATAGAAAATGAGATTCATTCGTAGATAAGAATTAAAAATCGCTAAAGACAATAATGTTGCTCTAAGATGGGAACGTGAAGGTTACGGTATATCCGATACTGTTAAACGAAATCCCTATGAGCTTGCGTGAGATTGAAACTGCTCACCGAATGAATTGACTTTTTATGATTTCTATGATATAATATTTATAGAAAATGAAAGACAGAAGCAGCAAAATACTCACAATCAGAACTTAAAATTCTAATATTGGTAAGAAGCTGTCTTGATGTGGGCTGAAATGAGATTTTAAGACGATTTCTGCAAAACTTTTGATGTTTTAACAATATGGATGATAAAACAAAATGAAAAATCGTCTTGATTTTTATTATGGATGGTTCGTATAACGGTTAGTACAAGAGACTGTTAATCTCCTAATGGGGTTTCGACTACCTCACCGTCCGCCAAAAGCGTTGATGGGACGCTTCTTAATATCCCATTGCCAATAGGGGAGCATTAACGACGGTTAATGAGATTAAGGTGCCTCCACACCGGCCTTATATTTAATTATTCTGGAGGGAATGGTTATGAAAGTTATTTGTGGAATTTATAAAATTACTAATCAAGTTAATGGTAAATGTTACATTGGATAGAGCGTAAATATTGCTCGTCGATGGAGAGACCATAAAAAGGCAAGTTCTGACGCAAGTTATGATACTTACAATAGTTCACTTCATAAAGCATTTAAAAAATATGGATTAGAAAATTTTTCTTTTGAAGTATTAGAAGAATGTCTTCAAGAAAATTTAAACGCTAGAGAAGTATATTGGATAGATTATTTTAACTCAAATAATCCTCAATGTGGGTATAATTTAACCCCTGGCGGAGATAATGTTAGTTAGAAATGTCGTAAACTGACTGATGAATAGCTTTAGGAATTAAAATATCTTTTAAAGACTACGTTAATATCTCAAGCTGATTTAGCAAAATAGTTTAATATTAGCTAGATGGCGGTTAGTGATATTAATAGAGGGATAAGCTATCCAGATTTAAATGAAGATTATCCTTTAAGAGATTCTAATGCAATTAGAGGTTGGAATTTGCATCCAGAGAAGATCGGATTAAAAACAGAATCAAAAGTTAATAAATCTAATAAGTCTAGTAAATCTGAAAAGTTTATTAAAAGTAAAGATAAAGATAAACCTTTTTCAAAAGTAAAAATTAAAAATATGAAAATTTGTCCTGTTTGCGGGAAGGAATACGACAGTAAAGCAAAAACTTGTTCTGTTAAATGTGGAAGAATCCGCATTAAAAAAGTTAAAATTGTTCCTAAACGGAGTACTTTAAAGTACTTAATTCGTAATTACTCGTTCGAATGGATTGGTCGTTAGTTTGGTGTAACTGGAAATGCAATAAAGAAATATTGTGATAAATTTGAGTTACCAAGAACTAAGAAAGAGATTAATTCTTACTCGGATGAAGAATGGAAAAAGATTTAAAATTTGCCGGCTTGCCGGCTTTATGCATCTGTAGTTTAATGATAGAATAACAAACTTTTAATTTGTATGATGCCAGTTTGACTCTGACCAGATGCACCATTAACTCATCTATCATGTGTAGAAAGAGTTTCTGAAGTCGTTTGTGCGGCTTCTGTTTTATCCCTCATTAGACCATAAGGATTGGGGTGGGTCTGTAAAACCCATGCGTTTCGCCGGGATGGTTCGATACCATCATGAGGGACCACTTATTTTAAGAAAGGATACATTATGGACTTTTTTGTTGGGAATTTTGCTGACTGGTTCAATAGTTATGCTAAGGATAAGTTGTTTCGTCTTTGGTATAAAGAAGATGAAAAACTTGATTTGGATGAAGGCTATGATGAAGTTTGCCAGTACGTTTATCTACGGCAGGCGATCAATCTTGGTAATGATTGGTTGATTGGTTATGCTATGTTTGATGAACGAGAAAAAGATAATATATATCCTAGTTTGAATTGGGCTAAGTTGAGTGAAATTGATTTAGCTTGGTACAAAGGTGACGAGGAAAAGTAATTTTCCTCATTTTATGGCGATATAGTTCAATGGCTAGAATTAGTAGCTGTCTCCTACAGGAAAAGAGTTCGATCCTCTTTATCGCCGCCAATGTAGTTCGGAAGGACTACGAGCCTTGCGCCTAGGAGATAAGGCGTCAAATTCGCGAGGTTTGGACCTAGATAAGTCGTTAAAAACTGTCTAGTCAACACCGCTAAGACTAGTAAATTTGCGGAGACCGAGATAGGATGGATTCGAGGTAAACTACCACCGGCGCTTAGCGATATGTGGCTTAGTCATTTGGAATCGGTCTATAAAACAAAGAAAACGAAAGTAACCTCCAATGGACGTGAGGGATAGTCTGAAAACTCCCTCTTAATATGCGCGTGTAGTGTAATGGCGAACATAGAACACCTCCACTGTTCAGATAGGAGTTCGATTCTCCCCACGCGCTCCATTAATCAAAGTTTCTAATTAGGTTCAATCCTCCCAGAGGATTATAGCTGAAGCGGAGCAATGCCTGGGCTAGACATGCATTGTACGGTACGCTGAAACGCCAAACAGGTCATGAACAATAGGAGTTATAATGCCGAATACTTAATTAGAGTAAAAGAATTTCAACCATTTCTTTGATTATCGGACTGGAATTTATTTCCTAGTCCATCTAATCCAGTGGAATTTTCACTGGCGGCTTTACGACAGACACGTAAGAAATCTGTCCCTCTGAATAGATACTCGGATAACAGCAAATTCTTTCTAGTTGGAAGAATAAAAGTAAGTATTACTTGATAATGCTTTGATCACTCGCCCATTCAAACTGGGAGTATCTAGTAATAAAAGAGGTCTGGGATGAATGCGTGAGTGTAGATTTTCAGTAATTACAGAATGAGGATCGGTTCTTCACCGCCTAAGAGTGACCCTTGCGAGGGTGGGTAATCCCTCGTTTCATGTCTCCTGAGCTGGGAACTCACGGATGTTTCATAAGCAACCTATGCACAGTTCGATTCTGTGAGGAGACACCATTGGCAAAGTTCGATGTAAAGACAGACGCATTACGTTTATGGGGAAAAGACCTCAGAGTAAAATCTGAGGTCTTTTTTTATTGACTTTAGAATAAACTTATGCTATAATATTTATAGAAATCAAGAGAGGAAGTTGGAGAATGACTGTTAAAGATTTACTTAATGTGCTGTGCAAATGTCAGTGGATTGAGATTGCTGGCGATCGTTATAGTGAAAGTCCTCATTTCACAGGGACTGTAAAAGATTTAATGGGCGAAGATGAATATGAGTTCCTCTGCACGCAGAAAGTAAATGGAGTATTTTCTGAAGCCGAAAATAAAAGTCATTATATCCTTGTTTATTACAATGATTCTGAATTAGGACAGGTGTGATAATGAAAATTAAAAAGTTATTTAAAATTTTCCCAAGTACCGGAAGAATTAGAATTGTCGATAATATTACTTTTAAAGAACTTTATTCTGGCGATATAGGATTTTTGCCTATTGAATTTTTTGAACTTCCTATTGATCACGCAAGAAGCGCAATTGATTTGAAAACAAATAAACCAATGTTAAACATTTATGTTAGAAAGGCTGGAAGAACTTCATTATCTAACCTTCCGTCATAATAAATCCCCCCTAATAAACAAAATTTTAATCCAACTGATTTATTTGACGTAAAGAATTTTTACATAACCACTCAAAATTAATGTACTTGACTTTTCATAATTTTGCTCAGACGGTGTGACTTATACTATTGTTTAGTATACTGTTCCGTGCAATCAAGATTAAACTCACAAGGAGAAGTATTATGGGAATGTTTGCTTGGACTTTGTATTATACTTATACAAAGGATGGTAAATCCACTCGACGAGTTTCTACTATTAATGCTCCTACTCTTGGACGAGCATTTCAGATCTTACGTCATTATATGATTAAAAATTCTAACGAATATATTACTGATCTTTGCGCAGAATGTAAAAAAATTGAGAAAGAGGATTAAAGTGAAAGAATTTTTAAAAACGACAATATCAGTTATTCTGTCAGCTATAATTATTTTCGGATGTTGTTTTTATACTTATTCCGATATGGAATTGCCGGGTAAGGAAAAACAAATTATCGTCACATCAGAATATAATGACGGTATTACTATTCGGAAGTTAGCTAAACAATATCGAGAAGCATGGAAAGAAAAAACGGATTTTTCTCCTATCGCGCAACAGATGAATTTAAAATTTAAAGGTGAAATTAAAGCCGATCAAATTTCTATTTCTGAAGATGGACGATTAATTGTTTCTACTGAAGATTTTTATTGGGACTACGGTGAAATCCCTGGACTTTATGCTGCTTGTAATAGCGAGAGTGATCCTTCTCCTTTTGGCGCGAAGATTATAATTTATCTCAATAGCACTAGTCAAAAAAAGGTTAGTACAGGGCAGACTATTAAATTTAAAGCTGACTTTTGGAGCATGGATGGACGTACAATGGTTTTAACGAATGGAGTACTTGAATAATGCTTTTGCTTTTGATTGTTCACATTATAATTTTTAGTATAATGGGATTTATTTCTATTTTGTGCGGCGTGACATATGATGAAGATGAATTTGTATCTATGATATGTCCTTTTATTGGAATTGCAATAACTATCTACGCTATCCTAACGGCAATAGAAAAAAAATTAGACAAATATGATTTGATTGATGTTAATTTTAGAACTGTAAATGATAACATTATTCGAGAAAATAACAGGTCTGTCTATATAGAACATAAAGTATGTTTGTCTTATAAACAATTTACTGATTTTTATTCTGTTAATCCTGCGCGCTGGAATATTGTTAAGCAAAAATATCCCGAAAAACGCTATTTGAGATTTAAAGACGGCGAAACTTGGTACTGGGTTTATTTTAAAACTGCTAAGGAATATAGAGCCGCAGTAAAATATTATTATAGGCAAGAAGAAATAAAAAATGGTCTTCACGCGATTGATTATAACCAGCGAGAAAAAGAGAAGCTTAATAAAGATACAGCCGCTTTACTTCGTTGCGTCCAAGCTGACATTAATAAAATTAAATTTCAGGCCGAATCTGAAATCAATGAAGCTACCGACGGAATCCAGAAGATTTCAGAACGTTTAAATAGTTAATTTTAAGTCAGTAGGTATCTAGCCTATTGACTTTTTTGTTTATATATGATATAATATTTATAGAAAATGAGAAAGGAAAAATGATGGAATGGTAATGAAAGAACTTGCTATTTTTGACGAGAATGTTTTTAATCAGATGATGCGCCATAAGAAGTTTGCAGAATCAAAAGGTTATGATGTTATTTTGGCGTCAGTTTATGGTTCTCAGAATTATGCTCTTGAGACTGAGGAATCTGATGTTGATTCTTATTTGATTGTCATGCCTTCTCTTGAAGATTTGGCTTTGAATCGTAAGCCTGTTTCAAAAGAGTTGATGTATATTGATGAAAATGGTGTTCCTAATGGTGAACACGTTGTCATCAAAGATTTCCGCGTTTTCGTTGAAGCATTGATGAATGCGGATTTTCATGCTCTTGAAGTTGTAAGTTCTAAATATACTACTGCCATTCGTTGGACTGATTTAGATGAAAAAGTAAATCCTTTCGAAGATATGGATTGTTTTACTGCTGTTTTGCCTAAATTTTATTGGCGCGTAGTAAATTGTTTTGAGAGCGCGCTCAAGAGTAGGAAGTTGGAACGCTTGGATTGGAATAAGAAAGGCGACCGCAAAGCTCTGGTCGATATTGTTTTGCATTATTTCATTTTTCTTCATGCTTTTGAGCGCGATAAATATCCCTATTCTACTTATTCTAAAAATTTGCGTGATACTCTTCTTGAAATTAAAAATGGTTCAATGTTTAAAGAAGATGCTCTTGCAATGTTTGATTTAAATACTATGCTTTATAATGTGCGCGACCGCTGGGAACATGACCAGCCCGCAGATAAAGGCAAAACTGAGAAGCAGCTTCGTGAAGAGTTGAATCAAATGTTGATTGAGCAATTTGAAATTAAATTTGAGGAGCAATGTTTATGAGTCACCCTCGAACTCGTGCAGAACGTCGAGTTGCAAAGAGAAAAGAATTTAATAGGAAATATTTTTTGAGCCAGAATACTGGCTATCCGGCACCTTATTTTTTAACTTATGCTCGGAATAAAGGGTATCATTGGGCTTTACACATTAAACCTCCTGTTAATTATGATTTTAAAGTGCCCGGTGAGTATAGAGATTATTATTCTTGGCGCGGGAAGTATAGAGCTGAAAAAATTTATTTTCGTCAACTTGGTCATGCTAGTCGTTATCGTTACTTCAAAAGAAAAGCAAATCAAGCCGTGCGTAGGAACAAGAATTTCTCGACTCGAAAGAGTAATGATTATCGTAGAGTTTATGAATATGCTTGGGTGGTAGATTAATGGATAATTATATTGTAAGCGTTTCACTTCCTGCCGCGCCGGTAATGACTCCTCAAGGACCGATTTTGCCGACTGATGACTTGGTAACTTTCTTTTGTTCTTGCGGCGGGCGTATTGATTTTAATAATACAAATATTGCTAGTGAAGCAATTAATGAGGATAAGGTTATTTGTCCGCAATGCCTTCAAAGGCATAAAAGAAAAGATTATATGTGGCTATTTGGCGGAAAAGGACAAACTATTACTTTGCCGCAATCAATGTATAAAGAGGTAGAAAATGAAAATGAAGAAGGATAATAATCTTCAGTTGACTCCTGATGGGGAAAGATTTAAAAATTATTTGCAAGATATGTTGAATGGTGAACAGTATAGAGTAGCCCTTTTTGAAGAAAATATTAAAGAGTTGGGTGACAAAATGGGACTTGAGCGTATGGATATGATTAAGGCTTTCCTGGAAGTAATAGAGAAACTTTAATGGCTCATTTAATTTTGTTTCCGATGTTGTTTCTTCATTTGATTGTTGATTATAACCTTCAGAACGACAGAATGGATTAAAATATTTAGAAAATAGGCTTTTGAAGAATATAAAAAGAAAATCAAATTCATTGACTTTTTTCTAATCCTATGTTATAATTATTATAGAAAATGAGGAAAGGAAATGAAATTATGAGCGAAAAGAATTATGAGACTAAATGGCATATTGTTCGTAAATCTTACCTGCGTATGCTTATTGGCAAAGCTATGAAGTACGACGTTCTTATGGACGATCTTTCTAAAATCGAAATCAATAGTGAAGATTTCTATGGCGAAATTTATAGAGGTTTGACTGGCGAGGAACTCACTATTCCCAATGATCAAGCTCACTTTATCAAGCGCGTGAATTTCGTCAATGGTGAAATCATCAAGCAGACTGATGAGACTCTTGAAAAACTTGATCTTGCCGCTAGGAAACACGGGTTTGAATAATTGACTTTTCTTCAAATCTATGATATAATATTTATAGAAAGTGAAGAAAAGATTACTTAATTTTTACGACAGTTTTGTTGGTAGACACTTCACTGAGCAAAAATGTGAGCTACTAGGTTTTACGAGAGGGGTCACAGGCTACCAGAAATGGAGCTGAACCGAGCCAAACCTCCTAACGCAGAAGTTGCGTTCATAAATCACTTGCAATCTTAGTCTAAAGTGACAAGACGCTAAAAGATTGCTTCACCACTCTTAATTGAGTGGTAAGGTTCACAATAATTGATACCTCCACGCGGTGTGAACTGGACAATCTGATGAACTTGGAAGTCGGATTGACGAAAATCAATAGACATGAAAGACGAAATGAATACAAGCTCTCTTTCGTCAGTTAAATTGCACCAGCTTCGATGGTAGAATGGATTAACGTTCTGATAATTGTCGGCGCAATGCGCATCTACGGCACGGGTAAAGACGCCCCTTGCAAAAGCAATTAAACCATGTCGCTTTTATTATGACCCCTTCGTCTAAAGGTGAGGATAGGAGACTTTCAATCTCCTGATGACGGGTTCAAGTCCCGCAGGGGCCACCATATACTTCCGTAGTCTAACGGTTAGGACACGGTCCTGATAAGGCCGATACACTAGTTCAACTCTAGTCGGAAGTACCAGTTGCGTGACAGTCGTAGAACTCCTATCGGCTGTTTAAAAAACTAGGGTAGGACTTATGAGTGGAGTTCGCTTATAAGGCGCGCGAGAAAACGTCGCCCAGAGTATTTGCTTCAAAGTCACTCGCGCATTACAACGGCCAGTAAAGGAAATGGCTAAACTTACTTCCCTCTCAAGGAAGAATTTGGCGGTTCAAATCCGCCCTGGTCGACCATAGGTGTTGATACCTGTAAGCCTCAAGAAACGGTTTAATAGAATACTAGTTACCTATTGAATTAAAGTATTAAGAAACTACAAATCAAAAGATGCGTTGTGGAACGGGAATGATACTAACCGGAAAGCGTAAATCGTATTAGAGAAAAATGGTCTGGAACTCTTTAAATTATCGGACTATCGTGCCGGAGTCGTATAGTGGTCGATTACAACGGTTTTGTAAGCCGTCAGCATATGCTCACGGGAGTCCGAATCTCCCCTCCGGCTCCATTATGCGCCTGTAGCTTAACTGGAAGAGCAGCGAACTCTTAATTCGCAAGGTGAGGTTTCAAATACCTCCAGGCGCACCATTTAAAGACCATCGCAGCATCTGAAATTGGCTTGTAACCCGCTTGTCGTCGAGTTCGATTCTCAACAGTATCTTCTCTTAAATGGGAATACTTAGCTCAGTGGTAGAGCAGCGTATTGTTGGTCTTGTTTTATGCGCTCATAGTTCAACGGAGAGAATACCTAACTACGAATTAGGAGATGGAAGTTCGATTCTTCTTGGGCGTACCACTTGTAATTTCTACAAATCTTATACAAATCTCCTTGTCGTTCGCGGCTCGACACTAATAAAGCCGCACTCTTATGCGGCTGTAATTCAGTTGGATAGAATATCGGACTTCTAATCTGAAAGCCAAGAGTTCAAGTCTCTTCAGCCGTACCATTTTATCCTTTTCATCGTTCTGGCGCGATATAAAATAATGCCGGATTTTATACGGTTGTAGCTTAATAGGATAAAGCTGCGTGATTCCTAATCCGTCTATACCAGTTCAAATCTGGTCAGCCGTTCCACGATTAACTAATAAGTGTCTCCTTTCTTTTCTCATCTTAGAGCCTAGTCTGTAATGGACTAGGCTTTTTCTATTGACTCATACGAAAAGATATGATATAATATTTATAGAAAAGTTAAGGAGAAGTTAAAATGGAACAAAATTTTAAGCTTGGAGATTATGTTTATTTTACAGATAGTTATGATAATGATCATGAAGGCGAAATTTTTGATGTATCAAGTCCTTTAGAACATATAATGGTTTTTTATTCTATCAAAACACGTTATGGGACTTTTGTTGTTCCTATTTATAATATCTTTAAAACAAAAGAAGATAGAGATCAAGCCCGCATAAAAAGATATAATAAAAAGGTTCAAGAATACTGTGAAAAGATTAATGATATTACAGATTTAGTCTTTTTCATGTTTGATCATAATGTCGCGCCCGCAGAAGAGTATACTGATTGGGAAGCGAGAGAAGCTGCTCGAATTAAAGCAAACCAATTTGGAATTAATTTGATTTAAAGAAAGGATTTAAAAATAAAAAAGAAGCAGCGGAATAGCTGATGGTTAATAAGATTAGTGATTTTTTGCATATTCGAAAAAGGATATAATGAATGATGCAAATTATACTATAATATTTATAGTAAATGAAAAGGAGAAATAAAATGACCATTCGAGAATTTGTTAAAAAATGCTCAGTTATTACCGAGATTGGCATTACCAAATGCGGTGATGAAGATGCACTTTATCCTTACAAAATCGAAGATTTCGATGCTATTGGTTTCAATAGACAAATTCTTGAGGGTAAGCGCGGAAAGTATGTTCGTGATAATGGTATTTTAAACAAAGAAGTTTACGCTTTTCGAGATACTACAGATTTGCATGACCCGTTCCAGGGCATTGTCGTAGTTTATAAATGAAAAGAAATTTTTGAGTCTCAATGAAATGAGATTACTTTATTTATGAACAAATCATTTCATTGAGGTATTTTATTATGAATATTAAAGAGAAAAGTTACGTTTTTGGTCTATTAGTTACTGATGGTCATTTAGAGTTATTGGAGCGTAACCGCGGCAGAGTATAGCTTGAAGTAAATGAAAAAGATAAAGACATTTGTGAGAAACTTTTTCATCTAATTCCCGACTCTCATTTAGCTTCGCGCGAAAGAGAAACAAATTTTAAAAATAGCTATAAGAGTTGCGCATTTTCAAATAACCAGTTAGCATTTCGCCAAGAATTAATTGATTTTGGTTTTCCAACAGAAAATAAAACTTTAACTGCTTCTATTCCGTCTCAAAATTATTCAGCTTCTGATTTTTGGCGCGGTGTTATTGACGGAGATGGCTCTCTTGGTTTTACTGCTAAAGGAGTTCCATTTCTTTCTTTAGTTACTAAAAGTGAGAATCTTAAACAAGAGTACTGCAAATTTCTTTTAGATAATTTTGGAATAGAAAAGAAAATTAACAGAAATACTAGAGATAATGTCTACAACATCACTGTTTTCTCAGAGGACGCTTTAGCAATAAGTAAAATGCTTTATGAAAATGCGTCTATCTATTTAGACAGAAAATATAATTCTTACCTTGAAATTCAAAAGTGGGTAAGAACAACAAAGAAGCTCGCGCGCAAGAAATTCTGGACTCCAGAAGAAGATGAATATGTTTTAACTCATACTATTGAAGAATCTATGTCTCATTTAGATAGAACCAAAAGTTCAGTTAAAAATAGAAAATATCGACTTGAAAGCGGTTAGGTTTAATTGACTTTTGAACGAAATTATGCTATAATTATTATAGAAAATGAGAAAGGGGATTAGATATGAGTTTTAAATTAAGAAAAGCCACTCAGCGTAAATTCAATGCTGATATGCGTTTTATCAATCGAGTCATTGAAAATGATGATTTGTGGCAAGGGCGTTTTGTAGTTCATCAAAAGAAAGCTGATTGGCACTCTTTCGATGATGGGAGTGGTGGTATACTTTTTGTTATTGTTGATTTCTATGATAAGAAAACTAAGAAGCATACCACTCGTATGTATGAAAAACTCGCAGGTGAGTATTTTAATTTCTGTATGAGCAAGTTGTTCCGAGATATGAATACTTTTATCGTTGAGGATTTGGATGTTTGGAAAAACGAAAAACCTTACGATGAAAAGCAAGATTGGCGAAATGTGCCTTATGAGAAAGAGGGAGAGGTGATTTATCCTTGGCGCGCTTAACTGAAAATGATATTGCTGAGATTAAGAAAGTATATGCGGAAACAGGTAGTTATGCTGAAACTGCGCGTCGTTTGCATCGTTCCGCAGCGACCGTAAAGAAATATGTATCTGGTGAAGTGCCAGCCCCTGCAAAGAAAAAGAAAGATGCCGATCTCATTTATTTTGAAGACATTTCTAAACGGCTTCTTGAAGATGGCCCTATTGAGCCACTCCCTGTCGACCAGATTAAACTCCCCGATAATTTTAAGTCGTGGACTATCCTCACCGATGCTGAACGCGCAGCGATGAATCTTAACTATATTTCAAAATACTAAGAAAGTGAGTAAACAATGAAATATTTTCAGTGTATTGAGCATCCTTGTGACCTCTCTAAATACACTTATGCCGTAACTGAGGACTTATGCAAAGAGTTTGGTCCTCTTTGCGGTACTTATCGGATTCTTCCCGCACGATTGCTTGGTTTGAGTTATGAGAACTATATCGCTTATTTGTTTAAGCGATTTGGTAAAGAAATTTGTCTTCCTCGTTATCTCGGTGGTCCGATGTTTAATAAGCGTGAGGATGCGATGAAGATGGCAGAAATGCTTGAAAATAGACTTGTTTATCTCTTGGAGAATAAAAATGATTGACCCAAAGTATTATGGTGATAAACCTTTCTATGTATGCAAAGACGAATTTGCTTCTGGCAAGTTTCGTATTAAAGAAAGTGTTATTGCTGAGAAGAAACTAGATCCAAATGGAGACCTCGGTTTTATGGACGTCGCTCAAGCGCGGGTTCTCGGTTTGGATTATCCTGTATATATAAAGTTTTGCGAGAAAAATTATGGTGGGCGCGCAAATAAATCAAAGCATGGGTGGATTTCACCCGTCATTCGTTTTGAAAATGAAACGCTTGCTAATTCACTATGTTTGCTTTTGAACAAGAGGTGGGGTGAATTATTTGGTTAAAGAGTTTTTTATTACAGTTCAGTTCAGGAGGAACAACGGTACTTTTGGCGGAAAGGATTATGTTTATAAACTAATTTCGCCAATGTATCTTGGTAAGCATGATGAACTGTTAATTCTTAAAGACCCAGTAAATGAAAAAGGTCATAGTTACAATACCGAGATGCTTGTTACTGGCGTCTTTGATGATTATGAAGCGTACCAAAAGTATTGTAAGTTAAAGAATGTTTTTGTTTGTGCTTATGAAGATATTCTTTTCTTGAGATCTTTTAAAATTGCTTTTGAAGATCGTCTTGAACTATTATATGAAAATCAAGACCCGTTTGAACCTACTTGTTGTCCTAGAATCAGCGTAATTCGGAACAATAAAAAAATGCCTATTATGGCTGGGCGCCCAGAAAACCAAGATATTTTAATTACACATGATCAAATTGATAAGTTGATAACTGATAAGATGGCCAAATGTAGTCCTTGCGTCCATTCTGATTGTTGCGTGAAAGATTGTGACAATTGCTCTAAATCTCATCCAATCGCATCTTTTACTTATTCGCCGAAAGGCGGCCATGGAGAACTTGGTCCTATTGATGTTAATCAGCCATCATTGAAAGTTAAGACAGATGGAAGAGTGACAACTTCTGATGTTGACCTGCGTGGTATAACTAATCTTACTAATTTAACTGATAATGACTTACTTAACGCTCAGCTCCAATCCTATGCTGCTGATGAGTATGTGTTTAAACCAAATAACACAGATTCTGTTTCTATTGATAATAATTGGTTACATGGTTTGATCAATGGCCTAAGAGAACAGGCCGATAAAGAAGTTACCGATATGTTTAACTCAAAAGAAAAAGAAAAGGAGTTCAAAATGGATTTTTCTAAGATTCTAAATATTGATTTTGGTAAGGTTCCTCATACCGCTGAACTGAAACCGTCTATTTATGGCGTTGCAGTTCTTGGTTTTGATAACCGTTACCGTGCATATGATAAGATTAATGATAAGGTCATGGATGTTACTGGTATGACCTTTGATACCGATATGCTGTTCAAGATTCCCGTGGCGGTATCTCAGGTGCGTGTTGGTGATGTTATTATTAATGCCAGTAACTATGTAACTGTTACCAATGTTCATCCTGATGGTACTTTTACTGTTGTTGACCCCAAAGCAAGCGAGCAGAAGATTGCTATTCCCGCAAAGAATATGTTTGGTTTTGATTTCGTAACCAAAATCATGTATCCTTTTGAGAATATGGTTCAGCCGAGTGACGATAATCCGTTTGGTCTAAATCCGATGACTATGATGATGCTTTCTGATGGTGCAGATATGGATATGTCTACTATTCTGGCTCTGTCTATGATGAATGGCAACAGCGGCATGATGGATCAGAATATGCTTATTCCGCTTATGCTGATGAGCAATAGCAAGAGCGGCAATAAAGATGGTTTGATTCTTGCTATGGCAATGATGAATCAGCCTCATCCAACTAAGAAAATCAAGCGAGAAATTCAGTCTAATGCTTTTGCAGCTCTTGATTCTTGCCCCATTCCTCTTGTAACTGACGAAAAAGAAGCACCCACGGGAGTAAATGCTTGCGAAGATGACGACTAATTAAAACCTAGCCAGTAGATATAAAGTCTACTGGCTTTTCTATTGACTTTTTAGCATAAGTATGCTATAATTATTATAGAAAATGAGAGAGGAGATAAGGGATGGAGAACTTTGATAGTGTAATTGAGGTTATTCACGAAGCAATTAGTGGTTATCTTGAAGTTTTTACTACAAAAGAAGATGTCGAGCGCGCAATCAAAGAAGATATGAGTGTTATGGAAATTCCTTACACTCTCTTTTGGAAACAGGATTATATTTCCAATTACGATGATTTGGTTGATCACGAAGTTGATGTTGTCCATATTCCGAAGTTGATTGTGCGTGGGAAGTATCTTGGCACTCATTTCTTTATGGAATTTTATTTTAAAAATGCAAAGGAGTTTGACTTTTAAATGATTCTTGGTACTGCTGTTTCTCTTCAGGGTGCACACTGGGTTCTTATCACTTTGACGACAAAGAAAGCAAAAGGCGTAGTTACGTCCAAGGTTTTTCGTCGTTTGAATCCATGCCCGAACATGAATATTGAGGAGAAACCTTATACTCATGCCCGCGAGGCGCTATGCGAAGTGATTAATCTGAGTGAACTGAATAAGCAGGAGACTGCTGATTACCAGCAGTTGAAGAATTGGCGTTTTAATGTAAGGGAGAACTAAATGAATAAAGCAAAATTGCTACCGCCTGAATGGTCTTCTATTGCCGGATGGTGCGAAGAAGTTGGGGTAAATCAATCTCTCTTTTATGCAATACTTGAATTGTTTAAAGATAAGACAGATAAGGGTGGGAAGCCCTATATTGGACATTTAATTCGTGTTGCGCAAAATGTTAAGCCGCAGTTTGCACGAATTGCTTTCTGCCACGATGTGATTGAAGATTGCGGTGTGGACGAAAAATGGCTTATGAATCCCGATTTTGGTTTGACGGAATACGAGATTAAAGCCATCCGCACACTTAGCCGTCCAAAAGGCGCGACTTATTCCAATTATATTCTGAACATTATGGATACTGAAGACCTTGGTATTATGTATGTTAAGATGGCCGATCTTCTGGATAACATGAATCTCAATCGTTTGCGCGATATGTCAAAAAAAGATATTGATCGTGTAACCGAGTGTTATATTCCTGCTTACGAACATTTGTCTACTAAGATTTGGCAGATTATCCGAACTACCAAAATTAACAAAGATATGGCAGATATTTATATGGATTTGCTTTCTGACGAAAGATTTGATGAAGAGAAAGGAAAAGAATATGGATTTTAATAAATATCCGAAAATCGAGACTTGTTTTCAGCGTTCGCTTGAGACTAAGAAACTGCTTGACGGTGTTTGGCGCTCGGACGAGCTTCAGTACCTCAAGGACTGTGAGTGGATTTGGACTGAGAAAGTTGATGGTACCAACATCCAGATTCGTTGGGACGGACATCGAGTTGAGTTCGGTGGGCGTACCGAACGTGCAAACATTCCTCAGCCGCTAATGGATTACCTTGAGACTACTTTTGGCGGAGAGGTTAATGAGGAGATTTTCGAGCAGCTCTTTGGCGAGACTGAGGTTGTCCTCTTTGGGGAGGGTTATGGCCCGAAGATTCAGAGTGGTGGCGGTTATCGTAAAGATGTTAGTTTTATTTTGTTCGATGTGAAGATCGGTAATTTCTGGCTTCTGCGCGACAAGGTCGAGGAGATTGCTAAGCAGCTTAACATTGATGTGGTTCCGCTGATCGGCTATGGGCCTATCCAGTTTGCTATTGATTTTGTTAAGGAGCATCCGATGTCGCGGGTTGCGCAGAATAATGGCGGTAGTGGTTGTTACATGGAGGGCTTGGTTGGTACTCCAACCGTTGGATTGCTCCGTCGTAATGGCGAGCGCATCCAGGTAAAGATTAAGTGGAATGATTTTAAAGAGTTTGTAGAGGAGTAAAAATTGATTAATTTTATTTTGGTTATTATTGGATTGGCAGTACTGGTTATTGGTGCGATTGTCGCATTCAATAAAGAGTCGGTGATTGGAGCTATCACTTCGGTTATTCTTGGTGCAGTAATTGCTTTGTTTGGTATGTCGTTTGTTATCATTCCTTCTGGCTATACTGGTGTAAAAACCACTTTTGGCCAGATTGCGGAAGAGACTTTGCCGAACGGTTTTAATTGGAAGACTCCTTTTATTGAATCTATCGAGATTGTAAATAATAAGCAGCAGGATGCTGGTTTCGCGTTGAAAGATTCTAAGATTTGGGGCGAGACCTCTGAAAAGGTTCCTGTTTATATGGCAGATGTAACTGTTACTTATCAGATTGATAATGAAAAGTCCGCGTGGATTTATGCTAACGTCAGCGACTACAAGAGTCAGCTGATTAGTGACGCAATGGTTGCGAGCGCTCTAAAGGATGCTGCTGTTCAGTTTACTGCTGAACAGGTAACTGTTCGCTCTAATATTGAGCCTGCTGCGCAGAAAGAACTTCAGGAATCTCTTGATAATAAGTATGGCCAGAATGTCGTTCATATCCTCAAAGTTGTGATTAATAATATGGATTTTGAGGAGAGTTACAACGAAGCTATCAATCAGAAGAACCTTGCCGCGAAGCAGGCAGAAGCTCAGACTATTCAGAATCAGATTGAGATTGATAAAGCAACTAAAGATGCTGAAACTCAGCGTATTGCCGCCGAAGCACAGGCAACCGCAGAAACCGCAAAAGCACAGGGCGAAGCTGACGCAATTCGCATTAAAGCTGAAGCCGAAGCTGAAGCAAACCGTAAGCTGTCTGAAAGTCTAACTGATAATGTTTTGCGTAATAAGCTGTATGATAAGTGGAACGGTGAACTCCCCAAGGTTAGCAATGATTCCGCGCCGCTTGTAAGCATTCCTCTTGAATAAAATGAAAGGGTTGGAGTAAAATCCAACCCTTTTTCTATTGACTTTTAAAGATAGGTATGATATAATATTTATAGAAAATGAAAGAGGAAGTTGAAGATGATTAACTGGATTGTGGCACTATTGACTACTTTAATGGCGTTGGATTTTTTCTTTATCACAGTTAAATTAACACTATCTGAAATTTACCGCGCGCAAGCGGCAAAGAATCCATTATGGCTTAATTTTATTATTGCGGCATTGATACTTATACTTTGGGGTATAGCTATCTTTGCTCTTGGCGCAACTACAAGCGTTCTTTTTCATTTGATGATTGGAGTTTAAAATGGATTGGTTTTTCTTAGGGATAATTGTTCTTGGCAGTGTTTGGGGTTGGGCGAAGATGTCTAATAAAGTTCTTGGACAGAACGCCATTCAAGAGGTGACAAAGGAAAGATTTGGGCGCTTGATGATTTTCGGTGGTTGGAGTGGATTGCTTTGGTGTGCTGCTAATGTATTTGAAGAGCCAGAAGTAGGAGTCACTTCAGTTATGTTTATGATTATTCTTTATTCTTTGTCCTATTTTGGAGCTATGGGTATACAATTTGACCGCGAGAATACAGTGATTAAAAATTACAAACATCAACGGCAGTTTTCTCAAGGTTACGACTGCATCTCCTATAAAGTCGTGCGCAATATGTATTCGATGCATCCCGAACTGTTTAAATGGGACTACAACAGTATCTATCCTGCGTTCAAAGGTTTAGAATTTAAAATGACCTATTTCGATTTACTTCGTTTTTCGTTTCTATATTGCAGTCCGAAGATGAAAAAGAATGGCGTTGTTTCTCAAATGATGTTTGAACAGCTTGAAAAAGACATGGTGCGCATTCAAAAGGAAAAAGAGAAATCTATTCAAGAAGTAAATCATGCTTCTACCGAATTAGCTGATATTATGGCTTCAATGAAAGGAGAAATGCAGTAATGATTGGTTGGACGATTTTTAACTGGCTTTGCTTCGGAGTTTGCTTGATTTTTATGTTCGGCTGTGACAAAGATTATTTGTCTAATCTGCTGAAATACAATGCAGTAACAGCAATTTATATTTTTTCTTTCGTTAATGCTTGTCGAACTTTACCATGGGAACTTTCCGATGATGTAATGACTGGTTCTCAATTTCTTTGTATGCTTGCAGTTTGTGGTTCCGCTATCGCTTATATTTGTTCATTCTTCGTAATGACAATGGATGATGGTTTGCCGAATTTTAAGTTTATTGAAAAATACCTTAATATTGATGAAAACAATCCACGAATCAATTACAAACTGTTTAAACAAATGTATGCCCTTCATCCCGATAAGTTTCATTTTTGTAATTACAGTTGGGATTACAATTTTATTGATTTTAGCTTAAACTTTTTCGATTATTTGCGTGCTTCGTTTTTAATTGAAAACGAAGAAAAAGGTCCTAAGAGTCGAGGCCGCCGCAAAGATTATCAGCGATTGGTTTCTGAAATGCAGGCTGACCTTGAAAAAGATCTCGTGGCCGTGCGAAAAGAAAAAGAACAGGCTTTTCAAGAGATAGAAGATGCAACAAAAGATGCACACGAACTTTTTAAAGCTCTTTCAAAATACAACTAATTAATTTTCCCGCTCAGATTAAAAATCTGGGCGGTTTCTTTTATTGACTTTTGAACAAAGTTATGCTATAATATTTATAGAAAATGAAGAAAGGAGATTAGAAAATGAAGATTAAAGTTCTTCCGCGTGCTGAGTGTTTTGCTGCGGCACATGGTTGGGGAATCGAGTACGGTATTGCAGATTTTGATGTTCCTACTTTGATTATTTCAATTTCTAGTTATGATACTCCTATTCCCAACGCTCTTGCTATTGATGCTAAGAAAAAGCCTGACATCATTAAGCACGTTGAGTATTGTCAGTTTGACGACATTGATTGCAAGGAGCCTGTTAAAGGCTTGATTCCTATGAGCGATGTGGACGCGCAGAAAATCGTTCGTGCGGTTGAACAATGGAAAGACAAAGTCGACCAGATTGTAGTTCATTGTGATGCTGGTTATTCTCGTAGCCCAGCAGTTGCAGCTGCCTTGGCTCTTGCTTTAAATGGCAGGGGCGCAGATGATGAGTTCTTTGTTAAAGGCAACTATTGCCCGAATATGCACGTTTATAATACCATGCTAAAAGAGTTAGATGCGCGAGGTTATTTTAATGACTTATGAAGATCTTTAGCTATATGTAAATAATCAATATACAAACGCAATGCAAGCTGGAATGTTGGGTACTGATGTTGTGATTTCAAAAGAAGATTACTTTTCTCTTTTGGAAATTTGTAACGGATGGGATATACGATGTACGCCAGTTATTCTTGGTTTTAATTCTGTCACATATATTGAGAAAGATGGAAAATTAGACCCAAAACCTCATTACACATTGCTTGAAGGTATTCAAAGTGCTTGTGATGAATATTTAAGAGTAATCCTTGAATGGGACGAAGATAATGCTAGTGAAGATGAAGTTTTTGAAATCATCTGGTATCCCGAAGATGAAAGTGAGGACGAAAATGACGAGAAAGAGATTTGAAAAATTGCTCCGTGCTGAATATACTTGGCTTTGGGCACGCGCTCCGTTTAGTTTTAGTGACTCGATGCCCATTTCACGGATATATCGTGACATTCCCAATATAAGCGCACTTGCTCGAAAAATGGGTGGATATGATACTCTTTATGACTATCTGACTAATCCTTAAAGGTCATGATATCATGATAAGAAAATGCTTTGAAAAGTTACTCCGCGCTTATTATACTGGATTATGGATTGAAGCTTGTGCAAATTGCTGTCTATTTATGCGAATGGGTCAAGTATATAGATTGCTCTCAGACATAAGTGATGAAGCGACGAAGCGCGCAAAGCTGGTAGTTATAAAAGTACGTATGAAAATAATGACTTTTACAAGTAAAGAAAGGAAAAAATATTAATGTATACGAAGTCTATGCGCGTTAAAGACGTAAATGGTAACGAAGTTGTGATTGGCGGCGAAGAGATTTTTCGCGCTTATAAAGATTTGGTTCAATGGTTTATGGAGACTCGTTTTGTTTGGATTTTCAATAATTTTGGCGAACGATTTAATAGAACTGCAATCAAGCATTGCGCGCGAAAATGCGCCGAAGTCGTAACTATTAACCCTGAAATGACTTCTACTTCTGAGCCAGATGATTTTGAAATGGCTATATTTAATAAATATAGAAATGGCGATTTTAATTGGCTTAAAGATTGGGAGCCGGAAACTAAAGTAATTGTTATTAAAGAAGATAATAAGTCTCAGGAGGACTAAATATATGACTCAGATTAAGACTAAAATTCGTGAAGCTCTTGATCCTAATGGCAAGAAAGTTTATATTGAGCAGACTTATGTGTTGACGCGCAAGATTCAGCGCGAGAAGGCTCGCCAGAAGCTAAAGGCAATGGAAGTTCAGCGTCCTAACAAGAAGCGCTGGAATGCTTATACTGGTGAGTTTGGCCCGTCTCCGCTTGCAGAGCATTGGCGTGAGTATGGTGTGGAAGTTTAATTAATTTAGCTGGGTAGTAATACCCAGCTTTTTCTATTATATTGACAAATGAATAAAGGTATGGTATAATATATATAGAAAATCAAAAGAAAGAAAAGAAGGAATAAAATGTTTCTTGAAGTTATGATAGTAGTTGTATCTTTTGGAATGGGCATATTAGCATTTCGATATGGTACTCGTCGATTTTATGAAACTAAAGGTGACGAGGGTTGGATTGATGTAATTTTTAGTGCGCTTTGGTTTATCACAGGCATTTTATTCCTTCTTGGAATCGTAGAAAAGGTGATGTATTAAATGGATTGGATGGTTTTTGCAAGTGTTCTTTTGATTGCAGCATTAATTATGAATGTACTTGCACTTGCAGTTTATGGTTTTTTGTGGTTTAATTTTATTGTTTGTATTGCAGATGCAATTTTGCTAATTGCAAATTTTGTATTCTTTTTCTTTAGGAAAAAGTAATGGCGAAAAAGAATTTCTACCCGAAAAAAATTTTATATAGCCAGAAGCCACGAAAACGTATTGTTTTCAACGAAAAAGATGGTTCTCTTGGAGAACAACGGATTCGGAAAATCCTTACGCAAAACCTATGTAATTTTGTCGAATAGAAGACTTTCGATGGATTAAAAGATTAGAAGCCGCTTAGATTTGATTTTTCATTAGAGTTTAATGGTAAGGTTGTATGTTTAATTGAGTATCAAGGAGAACAGCATTTTAAAGCTGTTGAACATTTTGGTGGAATAGAAGGATTTTAGTTACGTCAAAAGCATGATGCAATGAAATTTCAATATTGCCAATAGCATAAGATTCCGTTGTTTTATATAAAATATGATGAAGATTTAGATTAGCGGCTCGCGCAAATAATTCAATGGTATACAGTTTTTAAATGGATGGTGTAAATGATGATTAAGTATATTGAAGATTTGTTTTATCCAATTGAATATCGTTTTTTGAGTGCCTTTTGGCCTTGTAAAAAGTTTGAAGTAAATAAAGTAATTGATAAAGCTATGAAGTATTGTCAGCAACATCATGTAAAATATAATGTAGGGAAAATTCAGAATATAGACATGAAAACTTATTATATAGTTTTCAATTATATCAAGCCTGAAAATGGAGAGATTCAGGGTCATGTAGTATGGTGCGAAAATGAAAACAATCGTTAATCCTTTTTTGAGAAAGATTTGCAGATTAGACAGTTTTGATAAGATTCAGCAGAACATTAAGGATTATTACAAGAAATGGTTAGCTTTGGTTAAAGTTTACGATCCCGATGCTGGCAACTATTACGATGATATTTGTGAGTATCTCGAAAAACAACGGGTACCTTATATGGATTTCTCTTGTGATGAAGGAGATTACATTGAACGTACTTGGTTTACTTGGACTGATGGAAAGATAATTTATAGTATCTGTTTTGCACGGGAGATCTGTTAATGAATTGGTTGATTCTAATTGTAGGATATGTAGTTATTCTTGGGGTATTTCTCGGTGTGAATGTAAAAACCTATAAAGGTGAAGATGATGAGGTTCCTTGGGTAGGGAATATGCTGTTGATGATGATTTTTGAATTGCTATGGGTTATTATTTGGGCCAATGCCTTTGGAGTATAAAATGAAAAATGGATTAATTAATGTTGAGGATTTACGCGAGATGGATAAAATCGCGGCAAGCATGGATGAAGATTATACTCTTGAAGATTTGATTCAAGCAGTAGAGTGTAAAGAAGAATTTACTCGTCCGCACTCATTTGTCGTTAGAGCAAAAGCAGAAAAAATACGTTCCGCGCGCGGAAATGAACGGTATCTTGAGTGTGACCATTGCAAGCATAAAGTTAATTGGGATAAATGGAACTCTGAATGGAATTATTGCCCATTCTGTGGGTTTCCGATTATCCGATGGATGGAGGAAGATTGATGACTGCTTTAGAAGCTAAAAGAGCTGCGGACAATTTTAATCAAGACTTATATAATAGTGTTTTAAATAAAATTAGTAAATATATTGAAAGTCGAATTGAACGATCTGCACCTCTTGGAAATTATGATTTCTGCGCAAGATCAATAGATGATGACTTGATTATAGTTCTTGGCAAAAGAGAAGTTCAAGAGCTTTTTCAAAATTCTAATTTACAAAAGGAAATAAAAAAGCAATTTGGAGAAAAAGGCTTTCACATTAGATTTGAAAATGATCGTGAGGTAAATGTAGCGTTTATGATTGTTAGTTGGAGAATGCCATATGAGAGCAGAAGAGAGTTATAATGCCGCGGCGACAGTTTTAAAAGATTGTTAGATTCAAGAGGTAGATGACGTAGTTGCGGAAATTTATTCCCGAATTGATAGCTATGTTAAAAAAGGATTATTCCGTTGTAAGATAGATATGACGTCAGATGATTTTTTAAATTCGTTTAGCAATCATAGTATTCGAGATTTAATTTTGATGAATAATGATTTTGTAGAAATAATTGTTCAAAAGATAAGAGATGATGGATATAATGTGTGTTTAATGAATTTTGGTAAGCCTAAGCTTCTTGCAATTAATTGGACTGTTGTAAAAGAAGAGCAATCAAAAGAAAAGAAAAAGAAATGGTTTTGGTAGAAAGGTTGATTTGAATGATTAGTGCAAAAGAAGCTAGAAGTTTTGCTGATGAAGTAACTATTGCTGCACGTCAGCGAAAAGAATATCCGATTTTGATTGGTGACATTGAACGAGAGATTACTCGTGTATCGAAGATGGGTAGATATTCTATTCATTATTGGTTTACCGATGTTTCTTTTCGTATGATGGAGAGTTCTTTGAATTTGAATGATCCAGTACTGAGCGCGCAGTTTAACAATAGGTCGGATTCTTCTTTGTATGCGAAGATTAAAAACGATTTGACTGAAGCTGGTTACGAAGTTGATGAAGATTTTGGTCCTGCCGCGATGTATTACTGGACTATTAAGTGGGATAGAGAGGATGATGGTTATGATTTTATTTGAAGCTGAAGATGCTATTGGAGTTTCTCGACTCAATAGAGAGATTATGGATTTTCTTGCTATTGCAGAACCCGCGGTGACGATGGAGATTAAAGAAGCTGCTAATCGTGGAGAGTTTAGCTTTTGGTGGACAAGTGAAAAGAATAAAAAGGTTGCTGGTATTCTTTTTTCTGATAAAATGGGTGTTGAAGTTGACAATAAATTTGCAGCAGCTTTACTCCATTCACTGAAAGAAGCTGGTTATAAAATTAGAACTGATTGTAATGGATGGTATATTGAATGGTGAATTTGAACGATAGAGTGCCGACTGCTTATTAGTTGACTAGAAGATTCTGTGGTGAAGATTATTATACTAGAGATTATATCGCTATTCAAGATTCTTTTTTGAAAGAGCTGAGGAATGCAGTTGATAATAAGGTTAATTCTTTAGTATTTACTGCAAAAGATCATGCAACTGGCGCCTTACCAGACTTTGTAAAATGGCTTGGAGACAATGGTTATCAAATTAAAGGTGATATAGATAAAAGGACTTATGAAGAACGGGACATGATGACTAATGTTGCTCGTTATAGTTCTGTTTGGACTATGAAGGTTTGGTGGCCTGCGATTTATGATAGTTTGGGGAGTTCAAATGAATATTAATGCCACTGCTGCAAGTAGAGTTGTTTGGATAATGGATAATAATAGGGCTGAACAATTCTCAGAAAATGAATCTGGAGCTTTACGATTAATTGTTGATTCTATTATGGAACAGATTGGTAAGTCCGCGCTCAAATGTGAACATGAATTGGAAGTCCCTTGGGCTAGTAGCGATAATTCTATGCGCCAAGAGGTTGAAGATTATCTAATTCAAAAAATGGGATATACCATTGAGGAACACTTTTATGGTGGTGCGAACGATGGTTTCGTGATTAAGTGGTAAATAAGATAGGTGAATTAAAATGGTGTTTCATAGATATATAAATGCATTGCAGGCAGAAAAAATTTCTGAAGCAATGAAAGATACTCCTCTGGTTGATAGTAAATTAGATTATGATATACATGATTCATATCTTGAATATCTTGAATGCGAAATTACAGAAGCCGCATTAAAAGGGAATGATCAATTTAAAGCAATTTTATCAGATGATCTTGTTAAGAAAATAGATAAAATGGTTGAGTTTTTAAAAAACGAAGGCTATAAAGTAACATATGAGAAGTTTGATGATTTTAGAAGTGATCCACCTTATGCTGTTGGCGAGCTTAAAATAAGTTGGTAATTAAGAAAGGAAATTAAATGCTTTTTCGAGCAGAATTAACTGATTGGTTAAAAGAAAACGGCGATTGTAAAAGGGTAAGACATTTTCAAAAGTACCAAAAACTTTTGATCGAGCGATGGATGATGTTTTTGACGCAGCCATCCATGGGAAATCTAAGGTTTCATTTTCTTGCTCAGAAGAGTATGCTAGTGAGCTTGAAGATAGATTTATTTATTTAGGTTATGAAGCTAAGTGGATAAATGGTCAGTTATTAATTGAGTGGTGATTTAAATGTTATTTAATGCTGATTTTGCACGGGCTTGTATTGAGCCGACAGAAGTTTTTTCCATTGAAAATATTCTTGAGACTCACGCGCGGCAGGATATCATTGATGGTTTAATGCGAGAAATTTATAAAGAAGCACGAAATAAAGGTTATCAGATAAATTTTGACATTGGTGTTGGCGAGACTGCTGATTGGGTTTTGGCAGAATTAAGTGACTATGGGTATGGAGTCACATCAGAAGAAGTTTATGTTGATAGAAAGGGACTGTTTAAAAGAGTAACGGTTCAATGGTGATTTAAATGAGATTTTCAGCTGATTGCGCGAGAGCGTGTATGGATAAGTCAGATAAAATTGGTTTTAAAGAACTTCAGAAGAATGCGACGAGGCAAAGACTTCTTGATGCTGTAATGGAGCATATTTATTTTGAAGCTCTATATGAGGAACAGTCACGTCTAACTTTCTTAGTGAATAAGAGAGACAAGGAAGACCTTTGTGACAGTTTAAAATTATATGGTTTTAAAGTTAAAGAAATTCCAATAGATGACAGAAGTCATCTTTTTGAAAATACAGTAAATTTGTTAATTTCATGGTAATCGCGCATTCAATAGAAAGAAGGAGAGGAAGAAATTCCTCTCTTTTTTATTGCGCGGAAGGATGAAATTTTTAGAATTTTCTTTTATGCTTACTACTCTTCAAATGATTCTGAGGGAAATTCCTATCTAAATTATAATTAAAAGAGAAAATTAAGAAAAAGAAAGAAAGAATGAAGCCTTAACCACAAAAGGATAATGCAGTGTTAGTGAGCGAGATTGGGCTTACCGCAAGCGTAGCGAGAGGTAAGGCGAATAACGAAGCGAACGGTGCGAGCGACAGCGAGCGCTCAAATGAAATAATAAATTAAAAAAGAAAAAGAGAACCCTATCGCCGCACTCAAAAGCGATAGGGTTCAACTTATATAATTAAAAAATTAAATAAAGAGAAAAGAGAAAAAGGGGAGAGGGAAATGGGATAAGAGGGAAAGGGATTGGAATAGAGAAAATGAAAAATGAAAATAAAATGAGAGGAAGAGGGGTACAATTCAGGCTAAAAGGAGGAAATCAAAATCATCCAAAATCCAAAAATCAGAAAAAAATGACGCTTAGAAGGAGAGGGATTGAAGTTAAAATTAAATAGAAAGAGAGAAAAAAAAGAAGAAAAAGGGGAGAGGAGAGAAATAAAATAAGAAAGAGAGAAGAAAAGGGAGAGGGAAAAGAGAGAGAGAGGAAAAAACTTCCAGCCCGACCACCGACGGAGAAACCAACGTCACCACCCATCCCGTGGCTCCGGCTAATTATATAATGATTTTTAATGGGCCGAAAAGTAAAACTTGGCCACCTAAAATTTTTGGTAGGGGAGTTGGTTGAGATGGGTTGGAATCCTCTGAAATGCCCTAGTCCACAACTCCCGACAAAAGTCAATCATTCAACCAAAAAAATATAAAAAAAAGAGCCACGAATCCCGTGGCTCCGGATCATAATTATTGCGCGGAACGCATTTTTAGCTTGTCATTCCAATCCTCAACAGCATCATCAATGTCGAAGTTTTTCTTGGCGGTGAGCGAAAAGACGACCCAAATTTCCTCTCCGTTGACTTCCTCAAGAGAAGCCCATTTATAGTCGTCAATCTGGATGCAATCGCTGACAAAATCCTTGCATCGTTCCTTTGTCAAATCCTTGGCAGCTTTGAGTTTTTGCTGCTGATTCATCTTATTTTCCATTGGCTTTTCCTTTCTTTGCGCGCGGAGTATAATCATTTCTGCCGCAAATCGCGCATGGAAAAACAGAAATGTAACCTTCGCTATTGGTAAAAGTGTTCAAAACTGTATTGAATTTGAGACATTTTTTTGCCCCGAACTGAAGACTAGTACAGCCGTTGCAAATTTCGTCGCGTGAAATCTTCATTTTCGATTCTCCTTTTATCTTCTTTATAATTATATTATACCACAAAGTTGCGCTTTTGTCAATATTTGGCGTGTGTTTAAAAAAGTTTTTTTTACTTATTATATCATACTTTTGATTAAAAGTCAAGTTTTTGAGTTCGGCGCGAATAAAAAAGATGTGCAGAATCATCCGCACATCCTTTTGAGGTACTACTCGATCTTTTGCAGACCATTTATGTAAACTCAATCAGCCGAGATTCTAATTGAGTTACACCATTTTGAATTTGATTTGGACTTTTGAGTTGATCGTTTTGATTGAAAACTCTTGACTTTGGCTGGCTTTTGGAGCTTAAAACTCCCGAATTTTGAGCGCTTTCACTCTCAAAACCCTACCAGTCAAGTAGAAAATGAGCGCCAAACCGATTTGACGATGCTACGCACTTTTATCTGGCGTAGCTACGCCGATTTTTTCAACGCTGGAACGCGGTTTATTTTTCGTCGTTCTTATGTCCTTTTCTCATTTTCTATAAATATTATACCATACATTTGCTCTTGAGTCAATAATTCGACGTAGCAGCGTTATTTTTGGCTTGAAAAGTTACAATTTAGGTACAAATTTTGTGCATTTTTATTCATTTTGCGCGCCCGATTGTTAAAAATTTAACAAAGTTTGCGCTAAAAAGTAACGATAAGACGCGAAAAATTGCTGGAAATAACTGGAAAATTGAATTTTTGTATAAATATTCAAGAAAAAAGTTTTATTTTACTTGAAAAATGCTTGACATATTGTAAAAAGGGTGGTATAATGGTATTGTGGAAGATCGTTGACTATTTTTGGCCCGGTTAGTTAGTCATAACTAACTTTGCCCGGGTGAAACTAATTAGTGATACCTAACTCTGCCCGGGCGATTTACCCGGGAGCGAATTAGTTATAACTAACCATAGAGTTCTCTCCTCCCCCTTTATTATAACATAAAAGATAGGACTTGTCAAGCCCTATCTTAAAATTTAATCCTCTTTTTTCTCTGCGTAACTGTTACTCAAAACGAAGTTGTCATATTGAAAAAATTGTCTATTACAAATATTGCAATGCGCGTTCCATATAACTTGACAAGAAGAACTTTCAAAGAAAGAATCTTCAACAGAATCAAGATCTATGTTAGTACTACCGCACCAAGGACATTTAGTTTCATTCTCCATCTTCATCGTCCTCCTCTTCAATTTCAGTAAAACCGCAATCTTCCCAAACTTTATCAAAGATTTCGTCCTGTAACTTTTGATACTCCCAAGCATCGTGAGCAAGTAAAGCGTCCATGAACAATTTCCAATAGGATTCAATATAACTATCTTTTATAACTTCAACAATGTCATCCTCTGTAATCATCTCACAGCAACGATCACGCGCAGCATCTTCGTCCTCAAAAATTTCGTCATCATTATTTGTCCATTTAGTCATATCTATTTCCCCTTTCATTTTCTATAATTATTATACCACCATTTTCATTAATTGTCAAGCCTGTTATTTATTTAACAATGTCTCACCCGGGCAAGTTAGGCATGACTAACTTCGAGTCAAAAGAAAAGAGGGTGAAGTAATTCACCCTCGATTCTATCAAGCCTTCTTCTTGGCGGCACGCTCCTGAGCCTTGCGCTCCTTTTCAGCGGCCTTTTCCGCGGCTACGCGCTCCTTCTCCTCGCGCTCAAACTCCCAATCACCGCAAGCCTGCTCAATGTCGAACGCAGGCACCTTGTCGGTGGCAATGGGGTTGGCGCAAGTAAACGCAACCTTCACCCAGCAGACAATGCCGTCAACCTCAATCGGCAGAGCGAAAGTCGATGCGCCAATCTGGCGTGCGCCAAAATTTTCCAGATTCAGCTTATTCAGAATGCCAGTCTTAGCAGTGGACAGAATCTCGGACTTCTTCATAGTGGTAGCCATAGCAAACCTCTTTCTCCTACACTTTCGGCAGTAGGCGCTCTGTGTTAAGTTCTGTTCTCTCTTTGAGAACATATTCATTATACCATAGGTCGCGGAGTTTGTCAAGAGTTTTTTTGAATTTCCCTGTTGCTCTATCGTTGAGCTATTCGCTCCTAAATGGGGCAAGTTCGGAGTTGAACCGTACCGCGTGCAGGTTTCGCTCTCTTGGGATTTCCGTTCCCTTTGGAATGATTATAGTATACCATACCCTTAGGAAAATAGACATAGACAAATCAATTAAGAACATGGACAAATGTTGCACCGTGCCCGGGAGATAGTCCCATTTAAGGGACTATCAATTTGCGGGCGACCAAGGTCTTTATATATGTCATCCAAATAATCGCTCACAACTGCGAGAATGTACTCTTTAACATTATCATTATATCGCGTATTATAGTCACTATAATCAACAATGTGACCGCCAGCATCTCGGATACGCAGGTCGCCTTCGCCAGGAAAACCGCTTACTTCAAAATACATAGTCAATCCTCCATCTGTTTTTCTGTGCCGATATAATAATTTTTTGTTTGCAAAGTATCCGTGTTTTCAATTCTAATTTCCATTTTCTTTTCCCCTTTCTTTAATATAATTATATCATGCTTACTTTTAAAAGTCAATAGAAAAGTTATGCAAATATGATGTTTTACTTTGTACTTTTGATTCATTGCACCCGGGCAAGCTTTGTTAAATTTTTAACAAAGTAGAGCATAAGAAAAGGGGCAAGAAAATCTTGCCCCAATTCATTACTGCTCGACAGAATCGCCCTCGGCGTCAGTTTTTGCGACTTCACGCTTAGCCTTCTTTGCGGCCTTCACCGCGTCACGCTGGGCTTTTGCGCGTGCCTTTTCGGCATCCTTACGCGCCTTTTCGGCAAGGCGTGCCTGCTTTGCGTCCTCACGCGCCTTAACAGTGAAGTCATACTCCTCCGCAGCGGCGGCAAGGTCATAAGCCTTTGCCTTTTCAGTGTCCGCATAGCGATGTGCGGCGGCCTTAATGGTCATCGGCACATCAATTTCAGTATCGCCATCCTTAACGGTGACATACACACCGAATTCTGCACCATCGACCTGATACGGCAGGTCTGCCAGTTTCAGCTGGGCGATAATCTGCTGGCGGGCGGCCTCCATAATCTCAAACTGTTTCATCATAAGTGTACCTCTTTCTCTCACTCTTGGCTGTGAGCGCCTTGTTCTGTACCCCTTTAGAGTATCTTTATTATATCACAGCCAGCGGAGTTTGTCAAGTGTTTTTTAGAATTTCTTTTGAAGTTCTTCACTTGCTTTCCTCTCTTGACTGTATATATAGTATACCATAGTAAGGCATAAATGAACATGGATAAATCAATCAAGAACATGGACAAATGTTGCGCCGCGCCCGGGCACGAGTTAGTTAAACCTAACTCAAAAGAAAAAGAAAAGAGCCGTTCTGATTTTGAACGGCTCAACTTTTTATAGTGCGGCCAACTTTTTGCGCAGTTCTTTCAACTCTTTTTCGAGTTCTTCAATTTCGGACTGAATCTCAATTTTCTTCGCGGCAACTTTCTTTTGATTGCGGCGATTGATTTTTTGCGCCTTCTGCCATACGCCACCACGCGGAGTTTTATCCAGCTTTTTGTGCATAGCTAAGCACTTTTTCAAAATTGCCGCTTCTATGTCAGAATCGTCAATGCCCTTGTGCTGTTCAACAAACTCAAAATTTCCAGTCAAAAAACGGTAGGCACATTCCGCATTTGTAAGAATGTTTCCTTTTTCAGATACCCAGCCCTGCGCAATAGCGGTCTTGTAGTAGTCATTCCCAGCAAGGAACGCACAAGCGGCCATATTCCAAATACAGTACAGCCGAACGCCCTTTTTCCAAAACCATTTATAACGACCGTCCGTTGAAAAATTCATAAGATTGTTAAGAGCGCGGCGGTCAAAAGCCATGTTGTAAGCGTAGCACTCTTTGCAATTAAATTGCGCTAAATCGTCGAAAAAAGTTTTTCGCGCAAAATATGCGCTGACAAGCTGTTTTTTGCCTGCCCAAATATCCTCCCAATAAGAAGGAACTTTTTGGGCGTAATATGCCGAATCCATCAGCGTAGCATCGAGAAAAATTTCTTTGATGACGAACGAACGGCGGCAAACCTCGCGCATCTCTGCGCCCTCATACAAGATATAAGAAAAATCGTAGGGGAGGGGCTTGCTCAATCCCCCTGCGGTTTCAGTGTCGAGAACGCAACGAATCTTTTTTTTGCTCAATGGGTTCAACCTCTTTCTATTGATTTCTTAGAACACTATTATTATAACAGACTGTATACAATTTGTCAAGCCAAAAGACAAAAGAATTTTCAAACAAATTTTGTGCAATATGCTGAAAATGAAAGTTAGGCTTGACTAACCGCGCCCGGGCAACCGCTTGTTAAATTTTTCACAAAGTCGGGTCAAAAGAAAAGAGAGCGCATCTCTGCGCCCTCAATTCTATCAAGCCTTTTCGGCGTCACGAGCCGCCTTTTCTGCGGCACGCTTGGCACGGCGGTCAGCGTCAGCCTTGACCTTGTCGTCATGCTTGCGCTTGCGCTCTGCGGCCTTTGCGGCAGATTCCGCCAGCTCTGCCTGATACTTCTCGACCGCATCGTCAAGGTCGAACGCGGCGACCTTTTCGGTGGCGATGGGGTTCGCGGCAGTCACCGCAATCTTGGTGTAGGTCTGGTTACCCTCATAGTCGATAGAGGGGATAGCCCACAGGCCAGAGCCAATCTGGACAGCACCGAGGGCTTCCAGATTCAGCTTTGCAAGGGTGTCAGCCTTGATAGCGGAGAGCAGGTCGGACTTCTTCATAGTGTTAGCCATAAGATACCTCTTTCTCTTGCAGTCAGTCGCAAGTCACTTTGTTTTCTGTTCCTCTTGGAACATCTTTATTATAGCACAGTCGAGAGCGTTTGTCAAGAACTTTTTTTATTTTTTTTTAGAACTCTTTGTGAGCGGTTTCTTGTTCCGTTCCCTTGACTGTATATATAGTATAGCACACCCAAGCGCTGATGAACATAGACAAATCATGTAAGAACATGGATAAATGTTGCAGGCCGCCGGGCGAAAAGGAGTCCCATAAAAGGGACTCCAATTTATTATACCAAAGAATAGTAGGAAATGCTTTCTTTCATAAGAACTTTACTGTAATCTTCGTTGAAATGACACATTTTACATTTTTTACAACACTCAACATCGTGTGCCCAACTGCAAAAACTTTCTCGCGGAATTTCTCGCGTACCCTCGTCAATTACTTCATACTTAGCAAGTCCCATTCTATAAAGGCGCAAGCAACAAGCCGAAATCATCTGGATTGTAACGCTGCGCGGAAAACCGACATTTTCGTTAATCCATTGGCGAATCTCCTTACACCGCACAGGACGATTCAAAGCCTGAAGCGCGCGATAAACGCAATCAGTACACATGAACTGCCATGCAGGAGTGGACATCATGGGGAAAGCGCGGAGAATCTTTTCGTTGCAATCAATGACAATAGACATATTAGTTACCTCTTTCTTTCTTTTCTCTCTTGGTGTATCTATATTATATATTATTTGCTCTTGAATGTCAATAGGCAAAACGAAAGTTATTTATTTAACAATGTCTCGTCCGGGAGCAGTTAGACTTGACTAACCATTTTCTAAAAATAATACTTGACTTTTGACTGCGGCTGTGGTATACTGATAATAAAGAAAGCGAGGTACACAATGAAAATCACGAAACTCAAATTTGAAACCGATTTCCCCATCGACTTTTTCTTGGCTCTTAACACTTGCCCTCGGAATAAAGAAGAACGCTATATGTGGGCAATCAATTTTGCTAAAGAATGGGGGCTTGAAGTTCATAGCGGCATGACGCGCGTTGCCTTTGTGTTTGATGATTTTGCAATCAAACTTGATATTAACTCTACTACTAACGGTTGTGAAGAAGAATACGAGCGTTTCCAGGTTGCGCGTGAATATGAAGTTGAGCGAATCCTTTTGACCATTGAAAAATGGTACACCTCACCGCGCGGCGTTACTTTTTACATTCAGCCCAAATGCGGCGAATTGGTGTACGATTATGACACCGATGAATATACAGACACCTTTGATGCAGTAGCAAGCGCTTTGGAGCGTCAAGGTTATTGTAAGCGTAAAATTAGACGCTATATCAACGAAATGCCTTACGAAATCGAGGAGACGGAATGGGTAGGTCGTTGCGTACAATACTACGGTTGGAAATTTATGCACCGTCTGATGGATTGGATGCAAGATTATAACATTACGGATTTGCACGGTGGAAATATCGGCTTTGTAGCGCATAATCGTCCTGTGATTTTCGATTATGCAGGCGTGAGATAATCAGCTGGGTCACATTAAATGTGACCCTTTTATTTTTATGCAGAGTTAGATGCAACTAACTGTGCCCGGGTGAGTTAGATATGATTAACTACACACAAAACAAAAACCCGCCGAAGCGGGTCAAAATTATTTCGCGCCAGTGTAAAGGGCTTTGAGATTGTCAGGCAATTCATCGTAAAAGCCACCAGATGCGACCGCTTGTTCGAGGTAATGAACATCGTTGAAATTGTACAGAATTTCAACATCGCCAAAATCAAAGACAATACCGCAACAAAGACAAAGAACCCCATAGTCAGGAATCAATAATCCAAAGTCAACATTATATGCTTTATCTTTAAATAGAACAACACTAGTTCTCATAAAATCACTCCTTAAAGCGTACATTCATAAAGACTTCGACTTTTTCGTCAGCCGCGAAAAATACAGGCAAGCCATTCGAGAGCATCACAGCATTATACAGTCGATTCTGCGCGATAAAACGCGGAACAACCAAACACAACCTGCCGCGAGGATAACGAACATAATCACCCACCTCTGCATTACCAAACAGAGACAAAGTTTTTTCAGTAAGACTAATCTGCATAGACACCAGCTCCTATTGATAAATTAAAATGCTTGACGGGAGTTTTCTGACTTGGCTATTGCCTTGTCTACCCGTTAGTTCATTTCCTTTTGATATATTTATTATATCATGTTTAATCTCGATTGTCAAGGGCTTTGCGGCAAATTTCTTTGTTGATTTGGCGCATCTTGCGCGTACAGTCATGTTTGTCTTGACGGACAGAATTTAACCGCGCGTGCTGGCAATAAAAATGACGCGCGAACTTATCCTCAAAGGTCAGTTTCTTTTTCTCGTTTTTTGCGGCCATGCCATCATCTCCTTTTTTATATTATACTATATATAAAGTAAAATGTCAAGCGTTATTTATTTAACAAAGTTCGCCCGGCGGATAGTTAAACGTGACTAACTTTAAAAATAATGCTTGACAATTTGAATTATATATGCTATAATGAATACATCAAAAGGAGGTAATGAATATGAAGAAAATGGTCGAGATGGATTGCTGTGATGTCTGCGGCAAGCCGCTGTATATGTTGCCTGAGGACATTGAGGGCTACGCTTTTAAGGACAGTAATGGACAGCAATTTTGCGCAGTTCTTTGCGAGGATTGCTTAAATGACAAAGTTTTTGAGTGCGCGGGTTGCGGTTGTTATCTGCGTAATAAAGATGCTTTTCATGTAGACTGTTACGACTATTGCGAACGGTATGCCGAAGAACTGATCGAAGATAAGCGCCAAGAAATCAAAGATCTTGAGAATGATTTGAAAAATGCAAGAGAAGCATTTGAGCGCCGCAAGGCAGAGAGGGAGTAATCCCTCTTTTTTATTTTGATTGGTTAATTATAACTAACTCGCTCCCGGGCAAGTTAGTCTCAACTAACTTTTGATATTAAAAAAGAGGGCTTTTCAGCCCTCAAAATTATTTTGACTTACCCGAGATACCGCCACGAAGGAAAGCGAAAGCAATATAAATACCCCAGAAATTAAGCTCTGGAATTGCTGGCAGAAATGTAAACCACGGCAGAAGCATCAGCACATAAAAGGCGTACCACAGATGTGCGCCAAATAACAGCAGTGCGATGCCAAGTCCAAGAATGCCCAGCATCAAGCCTGTACTGTTTTTATTTTCATTAAAGGCTTGCAACAGCCCAGCGAAAACAAACAGCCCGACAAAGTAAATAATCAACAAAAACCAAAACATCAGACGCACCCCTTTACCTTATATGTCATAGTGTAATTGCGGCGATTCTTGTGCTTTTCATAGCGCTGGCGTTCCTTTGCTTGACGATAGGCAATTTCGGGATTGCCCTTAAACTCGATAGGGTCGAGCTTGCCGCAATTCAGGACAAAGCCATAGTTTTCATCGACTTCATAACCGAAAACCTGCATTTTATCTTACCTCTCTTTCAATTTCTATAATTATTATAGCACACATTTGTGCTATTGTCAAGGATTATTTCCACTCAATATCTTGCGGCTCAATCTCTGGCACATCGTAATTTTCATCGAGCGCAAACATTTTGTCTGCGGTCATGAACATCAAACTATAAGGCCCGATGTCATGGTCTGCGGCAACAAGCCAAACTTCTTTACCTTTTGCCTTTGCATAGCCCATCTCCCACGCCGCACCATCATCGGATTTGTAGCCATAGGAGATACACACAACAAGGTCAGCCGCGTCAAGTTGTTTGTGGTCTTCCTCAAAGATTTTCTTTGCCCAAACATGGTTGGGCAATTCCCATGCGTTGGGTACTTGAAAATCCTGCGGACAATAGATAGTTGCGCCACGAAAAATGGTTTTCAGCCACTTTTCAATGTACTTAACATTTCTCTGTTCCCATTTGTGGAAAAGTGGACTTGCAATGTAGATATTCATTTTTGTTTGTTCCTTTCTCTCTTGGTGTAATTATATTATACAGCATTGAACGCGGAATGTCAAGGATTATTTTATGAAAATTTGTATTATTGATTTGTACTTTTGATACGCCCGCCCGGGAGAGTTAGATGCAACTAACTCTCAATCAAAAGAAAACCGCCCGAAGGCGGAAAGAATCAAAGAACTTTCAATTCTATTTCAGCATCTTCAACCTCTTGAGCAGAATCAAAATATGTTGTTTCTTCTCCTTTCAAAAGGTCGATAGCGTTATTAGCACTAATTTTAATATAAACTCTTCCTCCATACTGGAAAAATTCACCGAGTTTAAAAGTACCAAACGGAAGAAATACTTTAGAGGATGCCAATTTTGCATAAGACATAATCAAAAACCACCTTTCTTAATCAGCTCAAAAAGTTTTTCAGCTGTTATGGCCTTGCCGCCGTGTTTTTCCCACGCAGACAAATTCTGTTCTTCATCATCGAAAAGAATCGTATTGACGCGATTTTCGGGGCGGACAATCGACCATTTGGGAACACCGTAGGCAACCATATGAATTTCTTCCGCATAGGGGAAAAACTTTGCAAGCCATTCCTTTTTTGCCTTGCGGATTTCGGCGTTGAAACCCTTGTTATTTTCCTTAGAACACCAGCTAATAATGCCGATACCAAAACCTTGAGCTTGCAAAATCTGCACGATTTTTGCAAACTGTTCAGCAGTGAACAGCGGCTCTGCTATGGTATAAGGGCGAGGGTCATGAGCCATCAGACAGTCAAGCCAGCCGTCCACGCCGTAGAAGTTAGCAATCGTGCCATCCATGTCGAAGTAAGCCATTTTTTTCATTTTTGTTTGTCCCTTTCTCTCTTGGTGTATATATAGTATAACATACCTTGCGGCTTTTGTCAACAGATTTTTTATGGACATTTATATTATTGATTTGTATTTTTGATGCACGGCGCCCGGGCAGCATTTTGTTAAATAATTAACTTTTAATTTGAGTATTGACAAAGAAATAAAGATATAGTATAATATAGATACACCAAGAGAAAAGGAGATAAATATGAATAAGATTAAATGCCGTTTGCGTAATGGTGTAACTCTGTATGATTTGCCTGTTGGTACAATTTTCGCAGATGATGGAGAACTTTTTATTAAAATTGATGCAAATACCATTTATTCAAATTTGGATATGGAATGCCTTTGTAATGAAGCCGAAGTTGACGGCTGTCCCGCGATGATTGATCGTAATTCAGTACCATCGGCTATCCGTCTTTCTGACGGTTTAGCGATGTATTTTGAACAACATAAAATAGTTAATATGGCTTTTAACAATGCCACATTGACTATTGAGTAAATTGGTATGCGCTCGTAAAGGGCGCATTTTTTTTGTATTAAAAGTTAGTCGAGACTAACTACCCGGACAAGTTAACCATGCCTAACTCAAGACAAAATTAAAACCGCCCATCTCTGGGCGGCTAGCTCTAATCTCCATTGATTTGGGCGCGAGTATCGTTCTTCTGCGCCTTGCGATCATATGCAGTTTTCTTCTTGAAACGAGCGGGGCGTACACCTACAAAGGTTTGACGCCGTGCGGCTCGTTCTTTCTTTTGACGGTTCTTTTCAAGCATTGTAATCACCTCTGATGTGTACATCATGAATAACCAGCGCCTCTAGCGGATGGCGATTGTCGATAATCTTGATTGCGCTTGCGACATCGGAAGCCCACGCGCTCTCAACCAGCAGCTCATTGTCCTTATTGTAGTAGACAACATCATAGCAGTTCAGTTCCTTAACACTCATGGGGGGTTTACCTCTCTTTCATTTTCTATATATATTATAGCATAGGTTTTTGCTTTTGTCAAGACTCAAAGAATAAAAAAGTTAAAAGAAGATACAAAGGATAGAGGGCAATCTGAAGTGCTGCAATCAAAATTGTTTTGAGTGCGAAAAGAGGGGCACGCAAGCCGCACTTTAAACCATCTAAAATATCTTTACTCGTGATTTTATCACGATGATGAATTACACAATGCACAATTTGAAGAAACCGCGCGAAATTTCCGAGGACATCACCCATGAAGAAATGAGAGGTAAAATCCCATTTCTTATCGCAGAATTTGCAAGTGTAGACAACATGAGAATATTTCAAATCACTATAAATCATTTTTATTACCTTTCTTTCTCTCTTGATTTGTATATATTATAGCATATACTGAGCAGTTTGTCAATACTATAAATCGGACTTTCAAAGCGCCCGGGCACACGAGTTAGCCATATCTAACTTTAAATCAAAAGAAAAGAGAGGTTAATAACCTCTCAATTCCATCCGCACAATGCGGTCTGCCACACAGCGGGCAAGGGACTTTTTATTCCAGTCCCTGCTCTTGAGCAGATAGGCGGTGGTCTCAGGGGTGGATGCCCAGAAGCCACGCTGGACACCTTCAGCGATGATGCTCGCTTTCGTGAGCTTCATCAGACGGTCATACTCGATTTGGAACATATTCATGGTAGTTACCTCTTTCTTTCTCTTGATTCTGTATATATTATACCACAGATTTTTATTTTGTCAATACCTTTTATAGGACTTCTTGGCGCCCGGGTAAAGATTGTTAAATAAATAACTTTTGATTTTCTTCTTGACAAAATAGATTTATATGATATAATATAATCAAGATAAGAAATGAAATGAGGTAAATAAAATGGCAAGAATGACCCACATGAATTATAAAGTTGATAAAGAAGCTAAAGAAATTTATATGCTGACTGGTATGGAAGAATATTTAAAAAGACACCCAAAAGAGCGCGCAGATTATGAGCGGTTTCTTGAAAAAAGGAAAAACTACACTATTATCTTTTTACCCTATTGGATGTTTAATAAAAGTTTTTATTTACTCCATAAGCCCACTCAAAGAATCCATGGGCAGAAATTGAAATTTAATCCATAATTTGAGGGTTTATACCCTCTTTTTTATTTTGACTTGTTAAATTGCCCGGTAGGGTTAGTCTCAACTAACTCGACAGATAAAATAAAAGCCGCATGAAGCGGCTCAAAATTATTTTCGTTCCATCAACCATGAAGTAACGACCATCGGTGTTTCAGTTTTAAACCCAATTATCATACAGGCAACTTGTTTTTTATTATATGATACTCGAATACCAACAGAAATGATTTCGTTTCCTTCTAGTTTTACTTCATAAATTGTGGCGCGTTTCATTTTTGTAGATGAGATTTTATTTAGGTTAATATTGCGCTCCTCTACTCTGTCTAAAAAATGTCCAGTCCTTGCCAATCTTTCAAAGTCTACTGTGTCAAGTTTTTCTTGAGCTAACTTAATCAGCGGCTTTCGCTTGGACAGCTGATAGCCGTTATATACCACCATTTTCTTTTGCTCCTTTCTCCCTTGGTGTATCTATATTATATATCATTGAGCACAGAATGTCAAGAGGAAATTTGAAAGTTAATTATTTAACAAAGTGTTGCCCGGGCAGTTAATCCTAACTAACTTACATGATAATAAAAAAGAGGATATAAACCCTCTCAATATCTATAAAATACAGGCGTTCTATCGCCAAATCCAATAATTTCACCATTGCAAACTTTTACGGCAAGATTATCTTCATGATTATACTCACAATCATGTGCCAGTTTAATAAAAGCACTGCCGCTTGTGCTGGTAAACTTAGAACCGCAAGGCAACTGACCAAAAGGAACGATAATAACTTTCTTAGCCATTTTACATAGCCTCCACATAAAAAGCACTATAAGTGCCACGCTCATTATCGCAGTTGTAATACTCAAAAGCATTTACCAGCGAATCAAAAGAAGAATAACCTGCGTAATAGTTTGCATCACTCTTGTAATTCACAAGAATGCCCCAGCGCAACGGGTCTTGAAAACGCGGAACAATCCAAAATTCTTTACCTTCACTGAACAGCTTACGAGCAGTACGCTTATTGATTCTCTTGACAGTCATTTTGTTTACCTCTTTCTTATCTCTTATCTTGTATATAGTATAGCATAGATAATTCAAAATGTCAAGCATTATTTTCTTAAAGTCCGTTTTATTGGACTATACCCGGACGGTTAGTCATGCCTAACTAAAGAATAAAAAGAAACCGCATCGAGTACAAAAGCCCTGCAGTAGCTTCTGCCTATTCGATGCGGACAAGTATGGTGCTTGTTTGGCGGTGCGCCCGCCTATCAATAGCGTAATAAGTAAGCGCTAGACAAATCCAGTATAATACATTTTAATTACCTTCTATATTTCAATAAAATTTTAGGTTAAGTCGCTAAGTAAATCCTGTGTAATATTTCATAGAGCCTCCCGCCGCAACCGATTATTGCGGCTTCGTAATTCAATTAGATACAATATACTAAAGCGTTTAATCTTCGGGCGCCACCCCTACGTCCATGTCATAGGCATTTCCTTTCTTTATCTTATGTACTTATTATAGCACATAAGTGGTAGATTGTCAAGCCTTTTCAAGGAAATATTTTCTGCCGCGAAAATATTTCTTGATGAAAAAGGGCATCAGAATGAAATCGAGCAAAGTCGCATTGAAGTAGAAAACTTCAATGGTTTCTTTATTGCGCGGCAGGATGGTCAATCGTGTCATTTACTTTCTTCCTTTCTCTCTTGCTGTGTATATATAATACCACAGAATTATGGGATTGTCAATAAGAAATTTGAATTTTGCAGTCCGATTTATGGGATTTAATTTGCGCCCGGGTAGTTAGGTATGACTAATTAATCATAAATAATAAACCGTCAAATAAATTTTGACGGCATTGAATTTTAAATAATATGGACAATTTTGATTCCGTACTTGTCAATCATTTTTTGATAAGTAGGACGATAAAGATTTTTGACGACATAATGAGGGGCATGAGACAAAGTGTCACTAAGGCCATCTTCAAGAACTTCCCAAGCATCGTCAAGGGTACTCCAACTAACGATACGTAGTTCTTTTTTACCTTCGCTTTGGGCTTCTTTTAAGGCTTCTTCAAGCAGGTCGAAAGCGTACCAAAATTCTACATCGCTATGAGGCTTTTTGGAACGCCATTTTTCAATCTTCTTTTGCATAAAGTAACCGCTCTTTTGCAGATACTTTACATATCCAACAGCCATAGCAACGCCCGCAATTTCATTCGCAATCATATAACCAATGATAAAAGCTTCCATAATGTTTACCTCTTTCTTGTTTATCTCTTTTTCAATGTTTATATTATAGCACAGTATAAGTGATTTGTCAATCCCATTTACAGTACTTTTAACTTGTTATTTATTTAACAATGCTCTGCCCGGGCAAATGTTTGTTAAATTTTTAACAAACCCGCTTAATAAAAAAGTGGATAGAGTCCACTCAATCTTTTGTGTATTCGTGGACAGATTTCTGTCCGATCAATTCGTAGCTGATTGTATAAGAATCGTCGTTACCGCTCTCATATCGCGCGGATTCGATAGCGGCATTAAAACCGAAAATGTAAGCAAGGACAACAGCAATCAACAAAACCGCAGTGTAAAGAATCTTTTTCATTTTGATACTCTCCTTTTGATTAGTAAAGGATGCTGTCACAAAAAGCTTCGAGTGCGATAAAGTCATCACCTGCGAATAGGACTTCACCATTATGACGGATAGCGACATAGCAGTCCATGACACGCTCCACATCATAACCCATCTCGTCAAGAGCCATCAGCATTTTATTGATTTTATTCGTCATTTTCGTTTACCTCTTTCTTTGTTTCTATATATATTATACCATATATCTTCTATTTGTCAAGTATTATTTTTAATTTTGCATCATTTTTGCATTAATATTTTTACCCATAATCATATTACAAGCGTTAAATGCTTCGACATAAGACAAACCATTTTCATAAATTTCCCAATGATTCTTTTCAGTTTCAAAATATACCGTCCACATGATGTTTACCTCTTTCTTATCTCTTATCTTGCTTATATTATACTATATATAATCTTATTTGTCAATGCCTATTTTAGGAAAGTCCTAATTATGGGACTGCAAAGTCGCCCGGGAATTCAAGTTAGTTGAAACTAACCAAAAAAAATAAAGGACTGATTTTTCAGCCCTTTTTATTACTTAATAACCAATTAACATAATCTTTACTAACTTCACCTTGTTTCGGTAATGTCCTACCAAAAGGATCAGTATAAACATGATTGACTTTATATTTTCCTGTTTTTGTGCGCTCAACGCTCAAAATTTTGTTGCCGATTGCACGGTAATACTTTTCTTTTTCCATTTGATTCACCTCTTAAAAATCACGGTCGTCAAACATCGGCTGGTCAGCCATAAAATAATGATAGCCAGCCAAAACTTTCGGACTAGAATCTTTCGGATAGTAGTCATGCGTGGCTTGGTTGAGTTTATCGCATTCTTCTTGCGAACCACCATAACGATACAAGAAAGTATTGCCATCTTTTTCCATGTAAATGCACTTCATATTTATTACCTCTTTCTCTCTTTCTGTATCTAAATTATATCATATATTTTGGGATATGTCAATAGTAATCAGTCCAATTTATGGGATTTTTCTAAATTTTTTAATTAGTTGAGACTAACTTTACCCGGGCATTTTAGGAGTCAATAAAATTATAAGCTGGGCGCGCACGAAATAATAGGAAAATTTTTTTAGTTAAAATCGTATGAAATAGGAAAATTAAATTTAATTTTAGGATTTGCTATTAATAAAATTAAAATTAAATTATATAATTTTAGGATTTTTTATTATATATATGTATATATAAATATATATAATTCATATTAAATGGTAGTTAGTTTCAGGATTTTATTTTAATTCTTTTTCTATTGATTAAAATAAAACTAATATAATTTTAGGATAATTTATATACATATATATAAATATATACATATATACAATATAATATATCATTTCGGGAAAACTAATTCCAAAAGTAGAAATCAAATTTTTTAGAATTCAAATTTTATTTGATTGCGCCCGGCGGATACCTTGTATAGTTTTGGGATTTTATTTTTAAATTTTACTATTGATTTACAAATAAATCAAAATAAAATCGATCAACCCTATTTCGGGAAACTCGATTTTTGGGTTTTGGTATGATTTTAAGCGAATCAAAATTAAATCATCCATTTCAAATTTATATAAATCCAATGGGGCATTTCAGCTTTGCTCATATTTTTCAGTGCAGTTTCATCGAACATCAAACCGCCTTCAACCTCAAAAGCCTTGACACCGTTTTTGTTCAGAAGCTCTGCAAATGCTTTGTTATCGAACAGGCTGTTGGTGTTGTACATTTTCATAGTAGATACCTCTTTCTTTCTCGGTGCTTTTATCTCTTTCAGTGTCTATATTATAGCACTGTGCAAGCCGTATGTCAATGTTTGATAATACTATAAAACGGATTCCTAAATAAAATCATAATATTCTAGTTAGTTATAACTAACCGCGAGTTAATATAATTGGTTAGTTATAACTAACCGAACTATGACGCTATTGAATTAGCTATGACTAACTCTTGCCCGGGTGAACTAGTTAGACATGACTAACTTGCCCGGGCAAACATCGTTAGCTATGCCTAACCCGGCGGAAAAGAAAGAGCGGATTAGTGCTCGTTACTAACCCGCTTCAAGAGTTCTTCATAAGGCTGGACTGATTTGAAATCGCCCGTCAGAATCAAATTTTCATTTTCATCGAAGATTTGGATAAATTCATCCATAACTCTTTCTGCGATAAAACCCATTTCATCGAGAGCCATCAGCATTTTATTGATTTCGTTCATCATTTTAGTTACCTCTTTCTATTGGTTGATTAGTTGATTGATACACAAGGATTAGGGCGGCCCATCCCGAAGGGTGGGCTTTTCAGCCCCTCTCTCACTTGGAGAGGTTCCGCAGGGAACTCTCAGTGCAGAATGTTGCCTTCTGGAATTTTACCTGATAAGCGATTCCATCGGCTTCAATGTCGCCCGCTTCAGTGAACGGAACATTATCTTTTGTCCAGGTCTGTCCAAAGTACTCGGTCATAAGCATCTCGAAGATTTCGCCCTTGTTGTACTTGCTGGTCTTAACCATCTCATTGAACTGATCTTCTGAACAAACCGCAATCAGCTTGCCAGCAGTCTTGAGCATTTCCTTCTGTGCCTTGTTGGGGCTGAACCGGACAGAGTAGCCGCCGCCGTTTTTGCTGGAGGCATGGTCAAGGGTCAGCGCATAGGGCAGAACGCTGGAATCGGTGATAACGGCATAGACGACGCCGCGATCCGTAAAGCCAAAAATGTAGTTGTGGGTGAATGCCATCGCGTTGTAACGGTCAGTCATGGTCTTGAGCATGGTCAGGTTGGTCATAGTGAATACCTCTTTCCGGGGTCGTGCCCCTCTTTGTTTCTATGCCCTTATTATACGCTTGTTTGACTTTGTTGTCAATGCTTTTTTGCAAAATTGTTTTCGTCAAAATGCACAACTTTTTTATATGGTTTTTGTGCATTTTGCTATATAGCTAAGACGGTTGACCGCGCGTCGCTTGTACGTCGTGCGCGGTCAAGTGTACGCCGATCGCAGACAGTAGGGGGTGTACGCTGATCGCGCACATTTGACCGCGACCGGGGGCGTGTATTCAGGACGCGGACAGATTGACAAATTTTTAACGGGCGGGGCCTAGTTATCACTGTACAGAAATTACTCAAATTAAAATTCCAATTTTTACCAAATTTAAACTCAAATCCTTGAGTTCCACTTCTACCCACCTATTTGACTTCTTCCTCCAACTCTGATATAATTTAATTAGAAAAGTTAGATGAGAAGATATTCATTTTACTTGTTAATTTTTTAACAATCATCTTCTCATTATTATTTAAGGAGAAACAGCAATCTTATAGCTCCGCTAACTTAGATTGCTTAACAACCAATGCTAGATTTTGATATTTACTCAGATACAGACCGCGCCACCGCAGTCAAAGATGAATTATCCAAATTAACTAAGCCACCCACTCAATCTCAACTTGAAACAATGGCCAATTATATTCTTTTTGGTAAAGATTCCAATGGACAAAATGCAGTTGACCGTGGCGAAGTTCAAATTCAAACTAAATATTCGTCTTATCGTAAAAAGAAAGAAGAGTCTCTCGACGAACTTACCGAATCTCCTACTTTCAATGAAGCTGAACTCAAACCCATTCATCGTTCAGTTTATAAAAATCCTAAACCAGAACTTGATCGTTCGCTTCCTGAACTTCAACCTCTCCTTACTACCATCGCGCAATATGAATCGTAGTTAGAAGATTTAGAAAAGCTCCCGCAAACAAAAGACGTCAAAGACCGCATCTATAATTTGAAGCATTTAGTTATTTCGCTTAAAAAAGAACAATATTCACTTTAGGAAATTGTGCGCCCGCCACTTCAATTAATGAGCTATAATCGTCCCGCGCCAGAACCTTTCGTAGACAATCTTTGCGAAAATATTGGTCCTCTCGGCTTAAAAATTGGTAATCTAACTCGATTTACCAATCCAAAAGAAGATCATAATCAATCTTAGCTTTCAGATTTTTATGATCCCACACGCAAAGGAATTAATCTCGAAGACCCTACTCATATTTATTTTCTCATCGAAGCTTATGAGTCTCTTTATGAGAGAGGGCTAGATAATCCGTATATTAATGCTAAGTACCTAATTGAGACATTGGACTGGTATATAGATTAGGTTCCATTTGACCAGAATCGTCTGGATATTATCGCGCTTAAAAAACGCCATTGTCCCAATAGTCAAATTCGCAAATATCTTAATGAGAAATATGGATTTAATTATAGCGAAAACTATATTAGTACAATTTATACTAAAGAAATTTGTAAGAAGATTGCGGCGCAAGTTAGTTTACATAAAGAGAAATGGGAAAGGCGTTTTGAGCCTGGAGTTTGGAAAAAGTGTTCTTGCTGCGGCGAATGGAAATTAAAAGATGCCCGCGAATTTGTAAGACGAAAAAATTCAGAAGATGGATTTACTTCTCGTTGTAAAATGTGTGATAGAAAGAAGAAATTAGCTAAAAAGATAGAAGAAAATAAACCAATAAAATAAATCAAACATCGTCGCGCAATCAAAAGCAAAACAGCTATATGAATGGTTGGAATTAGTCCATTTCAACCAGAACATCAAATTTCTACCAATTTGAGCTTAGTTTGCTTTTGATTGCGCGACGACTTTTTGTATAGGAAGGATTTAAAATGAAATGTAATTTTAAAAAGAAGATTCAAGAGAAAAAAGTTCGCCCCGATTTTATGACAGCTTTTAATCGGGCTTTTGTAGATGGAGATTTTAAAGATTTGATTGCGCCCGAAGCAATGAATGAATCTTTACTTCAACTTTTGAAAGATTAGAGTTCTCTTTGCGACTGAGACTTAGTCAATAAGGAGGGATTTTATTTTGAAAAAAATTAAATTCAAAATGCGAGCTTGCCCTTGCTGCGGAAATATGCTTGGCGCGAGTTCCTATCCAGAAACTAAATCCCCATTTTTCCCCGACGGACATTTAACCATTTGCGGCAATTGTTTAGATGAACAATTAGTTGATGTAAATGGCGAATGGGCCACAATGGATTATATTTGTGAATGGGCAGATGTCCCATTTATTCCAGAGCAATTCACAAAAGTATGGGATTCTTGTCCAGAACATACTGTGTCCTAGTATCTAAAGCTATTTGGACAAGCTGAATATGCAAGGCTCCATTGGGCAACTTATCAAGAGAGATGGAAGAAAGCGATTGAAGATGGACAAGATAAATTACTTCATCCTTTATTTAATCAAGAAGAACTTGACCGTTTGCGAAAGTCTTGGGGTAGTACCTATTCTGATGAAGAATTATATCAATTAGAAGATTTGTACACCGGCATGAAAAATAGCTTTGGTATTTCTGATCCGACTAGAGAAGATAATGCTAAAAAGATGTGTAAAATTTCTAAAGAGATTGATAGATGTATTGCCAATGGTAGTGTGGGATTGGATAAATTGGTTTCATCTTATTCTAAGCTGCAAGATATTGGCGAATTTTCATCAGAAAACGCGAAAGATTTTAATAACTTTAGTTCAATTTCCGAGCTTGCGCTCTATCTTGAAAAAACCGGATGGAAGAAAAAATTTCATAATGATGAAACTCATGATGTTGTAGATAATACAATGAAAAATATTCAATCTTACAATAGAAGATTATATCAAAGTGAGTCTACTATTGGTGATTAGATTGAGGACACTCTTCAAGCAAAAGCTCGTATGGACGCAATGGAAGATAAAATAATCGAAAGCGAAATGGATCAATATGATGTGGATGCTGTTACTATTGACGATGAACCAAAAGAAGCATTTGATCCAGACTTTGATTAAGGAGGCTTAAATGGGTAAATTTAAACCTTCAGTAGAAATTCCCAAGAATGTAAAATTAACTGAAGAATATGTGGAGTCTCATCGAGAAAATATTATAGATATGATGGAATGGTTTTTAAACTACCCGGATATTTATATTGATATGATTACTCCATCATATTCTAATTTTTAGTTGTATTTCTACTAGAGAATTTTTCTGCGCGCGTGCATGAGGTATCGTTATCATTATTGTGTTGCTCCGCGTGCTTTTTCAAAATCATTTATTTCAATTTTAGCAGGATATTTACGTTGTATGTTTTTACCAAATAGTAAATATTTTATTTGCGCGCCAGGCAAGGAACAAGGTGCAAAAATTGCTAAAGAAAAATTTGATGAATTATTTTAGAAGTTCCCAATGCTTAAAAATGAATACGTTAAATATAATGCTAGTAAAGATTATGTGACTATTGTTTTTAAAAATGGTAGTGTATTTGATGTCGTTGGTGCGCTTGATTCTACTCGCGGCGGAAGAAGGAACGGTTACAGTTATAGAATAATAATCTTCTTCCTCCTCTAATCCTATCAAAAACTTAATAAAATTAATAAATAATCCTACTTATAATATAGAGACAAACACAAGAGAGGTTTGATTATATGATAGGTTTTATTTATAGAATTTTATGTGTCCCAACTAATGAAAGTTACATCGGGCAAACGGTTGATATAAATAGAAGAAAAAATAAACACTTCAGTACTTTGCGTGGAAATAAACATGAAAATCCTAAATTGCAAAACGCTTGGAATAAGTATGGCGAAGAAAATTTTTCTTTTGAGTTTTGGACTTTCGATAATATTACTTCTGAGCAATTAGATAATTTAGAATGTGAATATATAGAAAAATATAATTCTTTAGAAAAAGGTTTTAACTTAGTTCCCGGTGGCGGATTTTTACCTAGTAAACAAAAAATAAAAGATGAAGATATTATTACAGCACTATGCTATCTTGAGAAATTTGGAGATGGCTATGGAAAAACGATTGAAGAATTTTTTAATTGGAGCAAAGGTACTTTTTCAAATTTAAAAACTAAAAATAGTTATTTAGCAGCGAAAGAAAAATTTGCTATTCTGACAAATAAAGAAAAAGAAAATAGAATTAAAATAACTAAAGATGAAATTGAATAGCTAAAACTTAAACGTCAATTAAAGCAAGGCGGTTGCGAATAGGCTTATAAATTAAAAACAGAAGATTTTAATTTTGCTTTTGCTGCACAAGAATTAAATTTCAATTATACTCAAGTAGCAAACTATTTAAAAATAAAACCATCAACTGTTAAAGATTGGTTTAACCATAGAAGTCGAAAGAAAGAATATAATAATTATTTGCAATTAAATGAAAGCGACAAAGAAATTTTATTTAAAAAAGTAAAAGAAGCAAATCTAATAGTTTATGATTGTAAAAGAAGTTTAAAGTATAACGAAGAAGATATTTTAAATTATTTATGCTACAAAAAAATATTTAATGGTTTAGACAGTTTAATTTAGAATTTGTTTGGTTGGGCTGAAGGAACTTGTTGTAATATCAGGAAACCCGGCAGATATAAAACAATAAAGGCTAAATTTGAAGTTCTTCCAGAGGAAGAAATTCAATATCGCGCAAATCTCGTCAATTCGGCCGTTCTAAAATCGCGGAATTAAGCGGGAATGCTAAAAGTAGTTCTCTATCTACTCATGCTAACCCGAACCGAAGATTATGCTGAGTATAATCAGGGGCAACGCATAGAAGGTGAAAAGATATAATCCTTCCACGAGGCCGCGACAGTTTATCTGAAAAGATATGCTAAACTCATAAGAAATTATGAGAAGTAAAGGATAAAAAGCCTTTACGATAATAAATTTATTGGGAATCATCGACGAGATACGCGATCATGATGGTACCACATTAACTGAAATTGTTCTTCCTCTAATGAATGTCGATAGACGTGACGCTTAGGGAGATGTAGATCCTACTGAACCCAACCAGCAACAAGTGATGATTACATCTGCTGGTACTAAAGGCACGTATGCTTATGAAAAGTTAATTGAGACATTTATTCAGTCTATTATTGCGCCTGAATCAGCTTTTGTTTGGGGATGTGATTATCGTGTCCCTATGATGCATGGACTTTTAAATAGAAAATTTATTCAAGAATTAAAACTAAGTGGAACATATCAAGCAGATTCTTTTGCTCGTGAATATTTGTCCATTGACCCTCAATTCAAGTGGACATTAAATCTATTTAATTGCTGGAAACTCTCTACGGAGACAATCAGCAGCCAAGCCGCGTGAGCGGAAGGTTCAACGACTAGTCGAAAGACGTAAGGCACAAGTCATTTAATGGTGTCTGAAACAATAGAATATCATAAGGAGATTGTTAGTATGCAATTATATTTTTATAATGGTCAGCCAACTAATTATTCTGTAACAGAAGATGGCAAAGTTTTTAGTCATTTTAAAAACGATTTTGTTACTGGTAGCCAAAACAAAAATGGTTATAGAAGCTACAGTATCAGCTTAGGGAATGGAATTACTAAACGCTTATATGGACATCGAATGATTGCAGAAACTTTTATTCCTAATCCAAATAATTTGCCAGAAGTTAATCATATAGATGGAAATAAACAAAATAATCGAGTAGAAAATCTTGAGTGGGCTACTTCTTCTCAAAATAAGTAGCACGCACTTAAAACTGGTTTATATGATAACAAACTTCAAAAAGTGTACTGCTTTTCAGAAGATAGAAAATTAGTAAAAGAATATTCTAGTTTAGCCGAGGTTTGTCGAAAATTAAACGCTAATCATTCTAATTTATGCAATGCTTTAAATGCCAAAGAAAAAACTTTAAGCTATGGTTATTATTGGTGTAAAGAAAATAATCCTAATTTTAAAATTTTAGTCGTAACTTCTGGAAAAGCAAAATCTGTAAATCAATACGATTTACAAGGTAACTTTATTAAAAGATATGATAGTTTTTCCGCAGCCGCCCGTGCGACTGGCTTAAATAGGACACATATTGGAGAATGTTGCAATGGTAAAAATCATACCTATGGCGGATTTATTTGGAAATATGATATGTGATATAGTCTAATCTTATAGGTGACTATAAGCTGCAATTTGCGGCATCTATCTGACGAATAGATGTGAATGAAAAATGTTGGACCGGAGGGTCCTCAGATTCTTGGATTAATTATGATAAAATGGATAAATACCGCACCATAGTTAATCCAGAAAAAACCTCTAAACTTCAAGCTGGAGACAAGAGTTACTACTATATATCTGTAGACGTAGCTCGTAAAGGCGTGAATACTTCTGTTTAGATATTTAAAGTGCTTCCTCAAGAAACTCGTTTCCTCAAGAAACTTGTGAATTCTTTAACGTTCCACGATATGCACTTCTAGCTTCAAGCAATAGAACTTAAAAAATTGTATCAACGTTATCATCCAAAAGAAATGTGCATTGATGGAACAGGACTTGGAGTTGGCTTGATGGATTTTATGGTTATTGATTAGCTTGGCGAGGATGGCGTTATGTACCCAGCACTAAGCTGTATCAATGATGAAGATTATAAAAAATATTCTGGACCTAAAGTGATCTATCTATTAAAAGCTAATGCAACTGAAAACAGTTTAATTCACTCAAACTGTTATACTCAAATTGCAAATGGTTCAGTTAGATTCTTAATTTCAGAATAGGAAGCTAAAGTTAAACTTTTAGGTACAAAGAAAGGGCAAAGAATGAAACCAGCTGAACGTTTGGTCCGTCTTGCGCCACATATTGAAACAACTCGTTTGTTTGAAGAAATTTGTAATCTAAAAGTTAAGAATACTGGAACTAATACTATAGTTGAACAGATTAGCTCTAAAATCAACAAAGACCGTTTTTCTGCTTTTGAATATGCGCTTTGGCGTATTAAAGCTGACGAAGACGAATACTTCCGTAAGAAACGCTATAAGAACAGAAGTTTAAGTAAATTTATGCTTTTTACGAAGAAATAAAAGGAGGTCTATATAAATGTAGGATATTAGCACTAAATTTGATATAGCCGAAAAATTTAAAGCTAAGAATTACGACCTCGCTCATTTTAATAAAATTGTAAAACAAGTCTCTAAAACTCAAGAACGTCCTTATCCCAGATGGGGAGATATTGGCGGACTTCCAAGAATCCAAGCACATGGTTACAAATATACAATAGAAGATGTAACTAATGCTCTTGATAACTTGAGTCTCGTTGAAATGAGAAGAATTAGTCGTTATTTTTATAATACTAGTACTTCTTATAGACGTTAGATTGACCATTTCGCGCAATTATATAAGTATTATTACGTTGTTGATTTTAAGCGCGCGGCGTAGACAAAAAAGAAAAATACTCTGCTCAAGATTTATAATGAGACTCTTGATTTTCTTGATTCAATTAATATCCGCGATATATTTGGTTATATCACTTAGAAAGTATTAGTTGATGGTGCATTTTTTGGATATGTAAATGAATTTGATGATAATAAAATTACAATTACTTAGTTGAATCCTAATTACTGTCGCTCAAGAGATACAAGTGCTTATGGAACAGCTTGTGTGGAATTTAATGTTCAATATTTTGCACGCTATCAAGACAAAGCTGATTTAGAAAAGACTTTAAAGAATTTTCCAGCTGGTGTACGTTCTTATTGGAATGCTTATCATGCAGGCAAGGTAATCTCTCCTTGGGTACGTTTGGCAACAGAATCTTCTTGCGCTTTCTTTATGGATAACAAGTGTACTCCGCCAATTTACAGTAGCATTATTGACATTATGAATTTTGGTGATTACAAGAACATTGAGAAAAAACGTGATTCATCAGAATTGGAAAAATTGCTTGTCTAGCAATTTAAACTTGATGAAGATGGCGATTTGGATGTTTTGATGGAAGAAATGGCCGGTATGCACGAAGCCGTTTCTCAAATGATGAATAGTCATGATAATATTGATGTTTTAACGACCATTGCAGATAATGTCGATTTAAAAGATACTCAATCTAACACTAATCGTTCTGGTGAAACTAATCTTCAAAAAATGTTACTTCCAAAGTATGAAAATGCTGGACTTAGCTCTGAAATTTTCTATGCTACTGGTGGCACAACTTTAGAGTATTCCGTAAATAATGCTACTTCCTTTATGAGTCAATTGATAGACAAATATTCAACTTGGCTCTCAATGTTATGCTATAGTCAATTCAACTATGGTAAGATTATTCCAATAGTAACCATTCTACCAATTACTTGGTACAATCAATCAAAAATGGCTGATATGTATATTAAGAATTCTTAGTATGGCTTCTCTTGGATTCTTCCATATGTTGCTAGTGGTAAAAAACAATCGACACTCCTTGACAATGCTTATATTGAACAAGAAGTTTTGAATCTTTCTGAGGTTATGCGCCCATTGAGTTCTTCTTTCACTTAGACAGATGAAGGAAACAGTAATGGCAATAAGACTTCTACTCAGAAGAAGCCTGCTGGTACACCAGGACGCCCTGAAAAGCCAATGGAAGAAAAGAGCGATAAGACAATAGCAAACATAAATGCTCAATAGTAATAGGCGAGGAAGTCCTTATGGAAAAGAAAATCCCTACTACATTCGTTGGTGAGATTGCCGAGGGACTTACACAAGTTTCTCCCGAAATATCTAAAGCACGATTAAGAATTTTCTATAAAGGATTTAATCGTAACTAGGGATATATTACTGACGAATTTGCTGAAAAGTTATTGAGTTCTCTACCTTACACTCCCGTAGTTGGCATATTCAATGATTTGGTCAAAGATTTTGGCGGCCACAATCAAGACCGAAATGTTGCTAAAATATATGGTGTGGTGCCGCAAGACCCACACTTTGCTTGGGAAGACCATTTAGATTCGGATGGTGTAATGAGAACTTATGCTTGCACGGATGTGTATTTGTTTACGGGGCGTTATGATGCCGCAAAATTGATTCCTGGTAAACAGCAATCAATGGAGTTAGATACAAAGACAATTCGTGGCGATTGGCAAGTTATAAATGAATACGGTCAAGAGGGTTTTGTTTATACTGATGCGCAATTCATTGGTTTAAGCGTGCTTGGAGATGATAAAACTCCTTGCTTTGAAGGCTCCGCATTCTATGAACTTGTTAGTCAATTTAATGATTTTATGGCCGCTAAAACTTCAAATGGAGGAAATGATATGGCATTAGAAATTACTAAGCCTGTCGCTGGTTCTGATCAAGTAGAATCAGAGATTGATGCAGCTGCTTCTGCAACTCCTGCAGAATCATCTGATCCATCTACTGAGCAAACCGAAGACACAACAGATTCTACTCCTTCTAATGAATCTGCGGCCGAGACAGCTGATGAAACTCCTGATGGAGACTCTACTACTGACGATAAGAAAGATGAAGAGCCTACCGATGACAAAAAGGATGAAGAAAAGCCAGCTGACTCTACTTCTGACGAAGAGCCAGAAGATAAGAAAGAGGAAGAAAAGCCTGCTGACTCTGAATCTAATCCTGATGAGGATAAGAAAGAAGAGGACAAGCCCACTGATTCTGCTTGCGAAGATAAGAAAGCAGATGCTGAAGCTCAAGAGGAAGAGAAAAAAGAAGAGGGCAAACCTGCCGATTCTGAATTAACTCCTTCAAATTTTGAAAATCTCAATAACAAAATTTTAGAGCTAAATCAGCAATTAGCTACTTATGAAGCAGAAGCAAATAAATTTAAAGATTTGTATACTGCTCTCAAAGCAGATTACGATGTTTTAGTTGCAGAGAAGAACAAAGAGTTAGCCGCGCAGAAAGACGCGAAACTCCAAGAGTACACTAGTTACATTAGTGATGCTGTAAAGCAAGATTTTGAGTCTCGCTTGGATTCTTACTCTACTGTTGATGATTTAGAGAAAGACCTTCTTTTTGCGGCTAAGCCGTCTTTATTTGCTAAGCACGATGATTTCGCTCCTACTTCAACTTATGAAGCTGATGAAGATGAAATCACTGCACTCATTAAAAAGAGTATGAAACATTAATTTTACCGGAGGTAAAAGCTATGGCTATTCAAAGACTAGCCCATATTGGATACGGCGTTATCGAGCGTAACCGTGTTAATGCTGAAAATATGGAATCTGCTTGCGAGTTGGATGCTACTAAGTTCCCCGATGGTGCAGAGGTTGGCCGTATTGTCGGCGTCCGTAAGGATTTGGGCAAGGTTGTTCTTGCTACCGACCCTCTCGCTGTTAAGGGCGTTCTTAACAACTCTGAGAAGATTTATGACCAGTTCCATCAGGGATTGAATCAATACAAGGTTAAGGGTGGCAAGATGGCTGCTGTTCTTTTGGTTGAGCAGGGCAATACTTTCACCACTAACACTATTTGCTATGATACTGAAGAGTTTGCAAATGACGAAGCAGTAAAGAAAGCATTTAAGGATTTGGCTACAACTCCTCTTGCTTGCATTCCTTCTACTGTTGCCGGTTCTGAGGGTATTCTTCAGTTGACTAAGAAAACTGAAGGCGCTCCTTTTACTGCTGTTGAGTATAAGGTTATGCCTGACATGTTTAACTATGGCGTTAAGGTTATGAAAAACGCCGTAGCAATGTGATTTCAAGGGGAGGTATTAAACAATGGCTTTTAATAAGAAAAATGCTTTGACCCTTGGTATTAAGGCTGCTTTACGTCAAGGTTATACTGATGGCACTTCTAACTTCTCTTGCGAGAATGTTAATGACGCTTTCCGCGACCAAGTTAAAGAGTTGGTTGGCGATTATTCTTTGTTCCGCCGCAATAAGCTCGATTTTTATGAGTTGATTGAGGAAATTTATGCAGAGGTTCTTCCTCAAAAGGTTCTTCAGAACTACGGCGTTCTTGCTGAGGTTCAGACTGTCGGACATGGTCAGAAGATTACTTTTAAGAAGAAGTTGGGTCGCGCCCGTGGCAAGTCTTTCGTAACTCGCGTTGGCTTGGGCGGCGTATTTGAGACTTTCCGTTTGGACAGCACTGAGTTCACTATTGAGACTGAGGCTATTGGCGGAGCTACTGCTATTGACTTTGAGCGCTTCTTGGCTGGTCAAGAGGATCTTGCCGAGCAAGTTGATATTTTGATGGAAGGCATGGACGAGGAAATCTACGTCATGCTTGCTAAGGCCATCAACAACTCTGCTAAGTCCGTTGGCGTTCAGTCTACTGATGGCTCTACTTTTGCTAAGTATGATGCTAAGGGCGAGTTGGTTCCTAATCGTGACATGACTAACGGTAATAAGACCTTTGTCGAGGCTTCTAAGTTCGACCAGGTTAGCTTTGATCAATTGATCAATACCGTTCGTTACTATGGCAATCCTATCATCGTTTGCACTCACGAGTTTGCTGACAAGATTCCTTGCAACTATCTTGCAGTAAGTGATACTGCTACTGGTGCAAAAGGACTTCGTATCAGCGAGCAAGATGTCGCTGATATGCGCACTTATGGCGTATTGAAGATGTATAAGGGATGCCCAATCGTTGTTCTTCCTCAGAGCTTTGAGGATGAGACTAACCAACGTGTCGTTATGAATCCTGCTTATTGCTACATTATTCCTGGTGATGGCAATAAGTTGGCTCGTATCGTCTTTGAGGGTGGCCCTGTTGCTAATACTTACGAACAGAAAGATCGTTCTATGGAGTTCTCAATGTACCAGAAAGTTGGCATTGCTATTCTCCATTATAATAACTGGGGCTTGTATCACGACTCTGAATTGGACACCGATTCTGTGGTTTGATAACTAATAGAGGGGTGAGATAAGATTCTCACCCCTTATTATTTTATTGAGTAAGGAGTAATTTTATTATGGATAACAAGAAAGTTTATATTAAGAATATCAGCAATCATACTATTATTGTTGTTGAGCCTTCTATCAGATTGCGCGCTCAGCTTCGTCCTATGGCTCATTTCCCTGTTAAGGCAGAGGATTTTGATATTCTTGCTAATGACGATGGTTTTATTCATCTCGTCCGTGCAAAGAAGTTACAAGTTGAAGATGTTGAAGCTGGGCTTGAAACTGGTTTAATTGACCAAGAGGAAGTTAAGCAGGACAAAGACGGTAATCTTGTTCAAGAGCACACCGAAGATTACATTGCAATTCGTAAATTGCTCGAAAAGGGTACTGACCTTGAAGTAAAAGAATTGCTCAATGCTTCTTCAAAAGAGCGTAAAGAAATGATTGCTCAAATTGCAATGGATTGCAAAGATATTTCTTATAACAAGACCAAGTTAGTTTCCAATGCAAGTGGCATTGATATTGAAAAGGCAAGATCTTTGGAGAGATAATCTATGACAGACTACGAGGATGTTTTTCAAGCATTTACAGCCAAAATTACCGACCGTGATCGTGCGGTTATGGATGATGATGTAAATGAACAGGATATGATTGATTTATTAAATGCGGCTATTCCCAAGTTTAGACTTCCTCATGTTAGTCTATCTAAAGACGATGACACAGAGACTTTTGATGCCGACTTGGGACAAGATGAAATTCAAATTCTTGCTAACTTAATGAAGCGTGAATGGTATTAGCGCTTCATCTATGATACAGATGTCATTGAACAAAAGTACGCAGAAAATGATTTTGAATTTCACTCTCAAGCCAATCACTTAAAAGCACAAGTTAGTGGAATGACTGAGCTTTTAGATAAAGAAATCAAAAAAATGATTAGCGATTACAGCCGCACTCCTAATCATAAAGTTTTTGATTATTCACGACTTGCGGGGAAATAAAATGAATAGATAGAGTAAAAGGACTGCTGAGTATAGAGAGTATTTAAAAGGCAAGTATTACGGAATGCTCCGTGATTACGAAAAAGGCTGGGATTATGAGAAGTTACTCAATCAACTCGAAACCGAGATTCTCGGTACTTTTGATGAATTTGATGGAGAACTTTTAAACAGTCTTTATTCTAAAACTTGTTCATTAAGATTTTTGAGATATAAGTATTTTCGTGAAAACGTAATGCTCTGTATGAAGCTAGTGGATAAGATTTTTATATAATGCCTTATCTTGATTAGTATAAGGCAAGGGTTTTAGCTTTTGGTCAAACTGATTAGGAAGTAATTGAGAACAAGTCTGCGAGAGATTTTGAAGCGCTAAAGAAAAAGAGTCCAGATAGGTGCGAATTTACCTATAAAGGTAAAACCTATATAGGAGTCCTTTCCTCTGGAGCGCGAAGCGCTGCGCAGACCGAGAGTAAAATTATTTTTTATTTGAGGGCGGCTAAAGATATTCCTTTGCCAGAAGGTGCCGTTATTACAACTCACGATAGAGGATTCGATAAGACTCGTTATTGGATCGTGATGAATCAAGAGGTTCATCCTTATTATGGGTATTTCAAGTATAAGATGCTTGAATTAGACTACATATTAAAATATATAGGCACAGATGGCAAGGAACATTCAATTCCTTGCTATATCAACGGCACTGGCACATTTGATATAAAAGAATATTTTAAATTTTCTAATAAGAATTTAGTCCAAAAACCAAATCGCGCGCTCAATACAATTTGGGCAACAACAGATGATATTGATACTAATTGCCGTTTTATTATTGGCAAAGAAACTTGGCGATATGTAGATGATGATAGAATTAGTATTCCTGGTGTTTCCTATGCTACCTTAAATCAAGTTGGTATTGATGAAAGTCAAGATTCTGTTAAAGAACAAGTTGCGGGAACTGCTCGTTTGGATTCAATTTCTATCATTACTAATTACGGTGCTGGACTAGATGGAGAAGAAATCTCTATTAATGATGAGTTCGAGGATTTAGCTTTCTATCTTATCAAAGATGGTTAGATCGTAAAATCTAGCTTCTCTTATGAGATTAGTGATGGTTTTGCTAATTATAGTGAAGATACAAACAAATTTGAATTACTAGGTAATGATGGCAGTATTACTGTGACAGACAATATTACTGGTTACTCTTAGAAATTTGATTTTGTAATTGATTAGATCAAAGAATACTTCTATATTATTGGTAATAGCGTTATTGATGTTTTTGGAACTAATTATTATACTATCAATAGTGATTACGCTAATATAACTTTTGAATTTGACAAAGATAAAGTTGCAGTTGTAAAAACTAAAGATGGTAAAATCAAAGTAGTCGCGCGAAGTAATCTCGGAGACACTCAAATCAAATTCAAGTCAGGAAATAAGGAAATTGGTACTCTTGATTTAAAGATTAAAACCGCCTGGAGGAAATAATTATGTCTACATATTTATTTGAAGACCTTGGGCGTGCACTCAATAAAATTGCACAAAAATTAAGTAAAAATGAAGATTTGTGCCGTCTATTGACTGACATGAGTGAAACACCTCTCGACAAGAGCAAGGACTATGATATTACCAATTCCTTACTTGAAAAAAACATTAGAATTAAACCTAAAGTTAATCCTAATGAATGTACCGAGGCTTTTGTTGTAGTGTCAATTCCAAATTTTGAGCCAGGCGATAATGCCGATTTTAATGATGCAGCAATTGCTATTGACGTTATTTGTCCAATAGATAAATGGTTAATAGATGATATTTGCCCACGCCCATATAAAATAATGAGTCAAATTTATGAGGAGCTTCAAGGTTCAAGAGTTACCGGTATCGGAACTTTATAGTTTATCGGAGAGTAGCAAAGCGTAGTTTATGAAGATGTTACAGATAACCAAATGGTGTTTATGGTGACAGCTAATGGCTAACTATTCTAAATCAGATTTGCTCTCTAAAGCTCCTCTTGATTTTCATGGATTAACCATTTATAAACCCACTCTTGATGAAATCCAATAGATAGGATTCGATAATTATAATCGTTACACCGCGCGTATAACACTTTCGATTTTAGATATAGCCAAATTCTTAGAAGAATAGAGAATAGGTGGAGATGTTCCCTCTCCACTTCATTTTACTATTGACACTTGTAACGGGAATCCAATTGCTTTTTTGGAGTTACAAATTGCTTTTTTTACTTATTTAAGGAAGCCGATAGAAATATCGGGAGACACTATTGTTATAATTGACGAATAGCCCGATAAGAATTTTGTTCTTGATGAATCAAATTTCAATGAGTTTCAAGAAGTAATTTTAATGATTAATAAAATGTATGATGTTGAGGAAGAGCGAGAAATTATTTCGCCCAATGAAAAACTCAAGCAGAAGTTTATTAAAGCAAGATTAAAATTGCGCGAAGCAAAGAAAAGAGAGCGAGAAAAAAATTCTCAAAAAGGGGACGGAATTACTTTGCCAGACATTATTTCATCCCTTTGTGCTTATGGCATTGGTTATACGATGCTTAATGTCTGGGATTTAACAATTTATTAGCTTTACGATTAGTTTGAAAAAGTAACTGGTAAAGATAGGTATGATAAAGATTATGCCGCAATCTTAGCAGGTGCTGACGCTAAAAAGATAAAGTTAAAGAATTGGATGACTAATCCTTAAAGGAGGAAATTAAATGGCTAGTATTCTTGATATGTACGGTATTAAGGAAGTTGCTGACGTAACATTTTACCGTATTGATGGAAACAACAAGTACACCCCAGTCCTTTATCTTGATACTTTGAAAGTATCTACTATTGAAGAGACTGCTTCTAGTACTGATGCTACTGGTGGTAAAGGTAACGCTAAATTGATTACCTGGGACTATGGTAAGGAAATCACCATTACTCTTGAAGATGCTTTGTTCTCTATGGAGTCTATGGCTCTTATGCATGGTGCCGCTTCTTTGCCTGGCGTTGATAAGAAAGGTGAAGTTACTGGTTTAAAGGACGGCGAGAAGTTTATGCTTCGTACCGCTCGTTGCTTGGGTACTGGTACTGATGGTACCGATCTTGCAACTCGTGTAGCTTTGCCTACTGGTATTGATGAAAAAGCTAACGTTACCTATTATGGTCCTCAAGGTGAGAAAATTACCACTGGCGCTTTTAAAGAAGGCGAATGGTATATTGCTCAATGGAAGGTAAAGGCTGGAGATAACGTAAAGACCATTGAAATTAGTGCTTCTAACTTCCCTGGCACTTATCGTATTGTTGGTACTACTTACGCTCGTGATTATTCAACCGGTACCGACAAGTTCTTTGAGTTTGAAGTTCCGATGGCTAAGATGGACCCCGCTCAGACAATTACCATGCAAGCTGAAGGCGATCCTTCTACTTTCTCTATGACTATGAAAGTTCTTCGTCCTTCTGACGGCGTTATGATGCGTTTGACTGCTTATCCTGATGTTGATGTTAGCGCAGCTGGCGAGCTTGCTACTGATGAAGTTTGATTAATATTTAATCATTCAAGCCTATTCCGAGCCGGGATAGGCTTTTTCTTTTAGGAGTAAGGAGTAATAATTATGGATAATAATTATGGAATAAAAGATTTATATAAGGGTTATTTGTTGGCGGGAACAAAAACTACAGTCAATGGCCAGGCGTATGAAGAGAATGAAATTATCCTTGAATTTGATGACATTCAGTAGATAGCTTTTGGAGAAGATATTTAGTCTATTTCTGCGCGAGGTGGCTATTAGAATCCAGTCTTAATTAACTGGGAAACCGCGCGTAATATGTATGGCGCAATTAATATGGGGCGTGTTTCTCCAAATGGTTTTGCAATGATTGCACGCTCAAATATCAATTCGGTAGAGGAAGGCACTAAATCTCTCCCTTATTCTCAAGAAGTATATATTGATTCTGATGGGATTTTTACTTTCGATCATTCGCCTAATACATCTTATCCGCTCAAAGTATGGGCGCTTTCAAAAGGTAAAAAGACGAGAGAAATTGTGGACTATATAATGTAGGATGATACTCTAATTTTAGAAGATACAGATATAGACGTACTTGTTACCTATTGGTATGATGTAGATATTGATTATTAGACAGTGAATGTAGGTGCCAAGGACTTTAATGGGTATCTCAAGTTTGTCGGTAAGTTTTATTATACCGATGAAAATACGAGCAATCGTAAAACGGGGATTATTGAAATTCCTAAATTATTGATTCAAAGTAATTTTAATTTGAATTTTGGAAGGAATACCAGCCCATTAATATCGGTTCTACAATTCGCGGTTATTCCTGATGGCTCTCGTTACAAGAGAAAGTCCATTTAGGTAACTTATCTTGACGATGATATAGATGCGGATATATGATATTAAAGACTGGTAAGTATTTACCAGTCTTTTTTATTTGAGGTGAAATTATGGCATCAAAAGGAACAGTAGCATTATAGCTTCAAATTGATACTACTTTTAAAAATGCTAAAGAAGCCGTTGCAAGTCTAAATAAAACTCTTGAAGGCATTAAAGTAAACTCTTCTATTACTAATGCTTCTGGAGAAAAAATCGTTACTGATGCAAAAGCAAAAGCAAAAGAAATATAGGAAATTTTAAATCAAATTCAAGGCTCCAATTATAATGGAG
>ENA-ORSB01000069-ORSB01000069.1-human-gut-metagenome-genome-assembly--contig:-NODE-69-length-107903-cov-4.509560_pt1 | contig 107903 bp, 90 predicted proteins | sample MGYA00242180_ERZ509144 | MGnify/ENA primary metagenome ERZ509144 (study PRJEB26280, sample SAMEA2338661) | human gut metagenome | biome: human gut; feature: human-associated habitat; material: faeces...
CGGGTGACAATGACAGGCTTGTGAATAACAGGAAGGGATACGTGCGTTGCGTGAGAGATCTGCCGTAGGCGCTCCTTGTGGACGGGAGAAGGGATTCTCCTGAAGCATGACTGGAAATGCCGGAGAGAAGGTTTCAACATTTTTCTCCGGCTTTGCTGTTTTAGCTGGAGATCGGTCTGTCAGTCCAGTCATTCCCTATAAGGCAACGTTCATCTAATTAGGAAAATGGAACTTGAAGCTATAGAGAGGAGATTGAAAGAATGATTCATGCATGGCAATCATATACGATATAATTACTGCCCTGTCTGAAGGAACTTTTTCTGGAAGCGTGAAAAGCATACACCGGCATTTGTAGGGCACAAGAGTATGCATCATTGATCCCAACTTGAAAAATTTTATGGTAAAGACAATTTCCATACGCTAGTTGTACATTTGTAAATCATCATTTATAGGTATTGTTAGTTGCTGATTTGATTGTTATTTTTGCAAACTAATGGATAGTACGAAAAAAAGACAGAGACAGCGGGCTGTCATAGCATGTATGTTGTTGCTGACATTGATGCCCTTTTTCCTCGTGAAAGCTTTTCATGTTCACGGGGAACATTCGTGCGTATCCCATAACGAACAGGGACACTCCCGTCACGATTCTCCTGAAAATTGTACCATCTGTCTCTTTACGCTCTCCCCGTTTGTCGAGGCAGGGATTTTTATATACGATTATATTCCGACTGGCAGGCCTGTAAGGTATCTTATCTCCGGGGAAACAGATGTCATCGTCATTCTTTTCCCGCATTTCCTCCGTGCACCCCCTGTGTGTTTGTCATAACTCCCTTGAGGGATTCGCATGCCATCACTGTGATTGCGTGCAGGGGCTTTTCATGTCCTGTCTTAACAGATTATAACCCGTTTATATTTTTTCAAGTATGACATTTCATGCATATCTCCAGTATGTGTGCCTGCTTGTTGTCTGCCTATGTACCCTCCCTTCTCCCATGGAAGCACGGGTACAGGCTGACCGGCAATCGACGGGTACACGCGATACTCTGCTGGTCATTGACCGGGAAAGCGGGCTTCCCATTGAAGGGGCCTATATCCTGACCAGGGAACGGTTACTTGTCAGCTCCCCCCGTGGAATGATTGTTTTCGGTCATGGAACGTGTTTCATGGATACGGTCCTCGTGCAGTGCCTGGGTTACGGTTCCCGGCGTGTGCCTTTGAACGAGGTATTCAAAGAAAGCAGCATACATACCGTATGTCTCTCCCCGGACATACAAAAACTCGGGGAAGTGGTCGTGACCGGTGAACGTGCCGGGGCGTCACCCAACGTGGTGAGCCGGCGCCTTTCATCTCCCGAGATCAGGAACGCGCTGGGAACCTCGCTTGCCACCCTGCTCGAACGTGTCAGCGGGGTAAGTTCCATCAGCACGGGAACCACTGTATCCAAACCCGTTATCCAAGGAATGTACGGGAACCGGATACTGATCATCCATAACGGTGCCCGCCAGACCGGGCAGCAATGGGGGGCCGACCACGCTCCCGAAGTGGACATGAACGGCAGCTCCTCTGTTTCGGTAATCAAGGGCTCCGATGCGGTAAGATACGGTTCGGATGCCCTTGGAGGGATTATCGTCATGGAGCAGTCTCCGCTTCCTTTCAGAAAACGCTCCCTTCAAGGGGGAATCTCCGCACTTTACGGAAGTAACGGGCGTCGCTACGTGGCTACCGGACAGCTCGAAGGTGCTTTTCCCGGTGATTTCGCCTGGCGTCTGCAGGGAACCTGGTCAAATTCCGGGGACCGTTCCACTGCGCACTATCTTCTGAACAACACGGGAACCAGAGAGTATCACGCTTCCGCCTCTCTGGGCTATGACCGCGGACGTCTGAGAGTGGAAGGTTTCTACAGCCGCTTCTACAGCCGGACAGGGGTGATGCTCAGCGCCCAGATGGGGAGCGAGGACCTGCTGGCGGAACGTATCCGGCTTGGTCGCCCCCTGCACACGGATCCCTTCTCCCGTGGTATCAGGGCTCCCTGCCAGGAGGTCACCCATCAGATCACATTCGGCAGGATGCGGCTCGGCATGAAGAAGGGGGGAAGTATTCACTGGCAAAGTACCTGGCAGAAGGACGATAGGCAGGAAAACCGTGTCCGGCGGCTGGATTCTAACATTCCGGCGGTTTCCCTGCACCTGAATTCATTCCAGCATCTTCTGCGTTGGAAGCGGGATTACCGCTCCTGGCAAGTCGAGGCGGGAGGTCAGGTCATGTTCATCGAGAACCACAGCCGCGCGGGTACCGGATTCGTGCCCGTTATCCCGAACTACACGGAGACACAGGCAGGGATATACGGAATCGGGAAATATCACCTGGCCAGGGGAGGCGTTGAAGCAGGCCTCCGCCTGGATATGCAGGAAACCCGTGCCAGTGGTTATGACTGGACGGGAAGCCCCTATGGCGGGACAAGAAAGTTTAACAACGTGTCCTACAGCCTGGGAGGACACTATCAACTTTCCAGACGCTGGAGGCTCACCTCCAACTTCGGTCTGGCTTGGCGTGCCCCTCACGTGTATGAACTGTACAGCAACGGGAACGAGCTCGGGTCTGGGATGTTTGTCAGGGGAGACTCTGCGATGCACTCGGAAAGAAGCTACAAATGGATATCTTCCCTCCGTTACGGCGACGGGATGTTCAGCGTCTGTCTGGACGGTTACCTGCAATGGGTGGACGGCTATATCTATGACGGGCCGGAGAAAGAGACAGTCACCGTGATTTCGGGAGCATACCCGGTCTTCCAGTACAGGCAGACCCCGGCTTTCTTCCGCGGTATGGACTTTGACCTGCGTTTCACTCCGGGCGGTTCATGGGACTACCATGCCGTCGTCTCCTTTATACGGGCAAACGAACGGACAAAGGGTAATTATCTTCCTTATATTCCCTCCTTCCGTTTCAGCCATGAACTTGCGTGGATACACGAGACGAAATCGCATCTCAGGCTGCGTCTGAACATCAGGCACCGTTTCACCGCAAAACAGAGGCGGTTTGATCCGGACACGGATCTTATCCCGTATACTCCCCCGGCGTACCATCTCCTCGGGTTCGACGCTGCTCTTGAACTTCCCGTGAAACGGGGACACCAGGTCCGGTTCATGCTGTCGGCAGACAACCTCCTGAATCGTGAGTACAAGGAATACACCAACCGCTCGCGTTACTATGCGCATGATATGGGACGTGATGTGCGTTGCGGTGTAAACTGGATTTTTTAATTTATAACAACTATAATCAACACTAATAAATAAAAAGAAAAATGAGAACAATTGCATGTAAAACCGTGTGGGCACTTCTGATAGGAGTGTCCCTTGTCCTGTCGCTGAACTCTTGCAGCAAGGATCCTGTAATACCAGAAGACGAGACGAAGAACAAACTGCATGAGGACCCGGCAAAAATGACCGTCCGCCTCGTTGAATGCCACCTGCACGCTGACTGGAACGAGATACAGAAGGCCGGAGGTCCCCACCAAAATCCGGAATCCCCGGCCAGGTATATGAAACGTGTCCAGGAGATCACTTATGAACTGAAGACCGGCAGTGGATGGACCCTTGCTGAAGGAAGCCAGGGCAAGTTTTACGTTCAGAAAAACGGCGAATATAAAAATGGAAACAACTTTACCCCGGCCCCGGTTTACCTGATGTTTATCTATTACTACAATTCCAAAGGAGAGTTGATGAACGGCCAGTTCGTGGAGAACGGGCAGGAGAATATCCACCAGCATTTCTTCACCCCGGAGAACGTGAGACCTACCTTTGACGGGAAACCGGAAGCTGACGACAATGATCCGGAGGCACTGGTGGATTATCTCTATGTGGATACCACGCCCTGGGACAAGACCAAACATGACAACGAGGCGGAAATTACGGGAAGCACTAACCCGGTAGGATTAAAAGGAGTTATCCGGTTCCTGAAGGACCGCAAGGAGTTTGACCTGAAACTCCGCCTGTATCACGGCTACAATTCTAAAAAGAACCCGCAGACAAACGGCTTTGACCCGTTCTACAAGCCCTCCGGGGTATTGATCCAGCGTGGAACATGGGATATTAACCTGAGCATCCCGGTAGTGGTGTTTTGGAGCCGCGAGGAGTTTGTTGATGTGGACCCGGAGGCAGATGTGAACCTGATCGGGGAGGATAGCCTGGATGAAGACAGCAACCGCACGCTACACTCCATCATGAAAACCTTCAGTCTTACATGGAAGGAGGCGCTTGAGGAGTTCATCTCCTATACCTACCAGGCGGGGGATGTGGAAGCCGGATCCATATGGCTTTAAGGTCATTTGTAAAAATAATAGATGCAGCAGACGTTTTGAGAACTATAAATAACTTGAATTTATCAAACATTTATAATTATGAAACTTGTCGTATTTAATTTTTTAGTGGCAGTAGTCATAATAATAGTGACATTAGGCTGTGCCGGATCGCAGAAGAAAACAGCGCCGCAGGAACAAAGTAGCTTTATTGCGACCATAAATGTAGTCAATACTGAGAATAAAGGTTGTTATGGAACCTATGAGGGCATTTTGCCCTGTGCCGGTTGCGGGGTATCAAAACTACACTGAAAATAAACAGTGATACGACTTATGATCTGAGGAGTGAATATTTTGGAAAAAAGAATGATACCTTTGAAGAAAGTGGTATTTACAATATAATGAGTCAGGATATCATAGAATTGGTAACACCCTCGTCTGGAGAAAAAACATATTATAAAATTCTTGATAATGCGGTCCCTTGTCTGATAGTGTTGGAACACTCAATAATGGTGAATGGGCGGAACATTATGTTTTGAAAAAACAATAGGAATATTTTAATATACATCTTGATGAAGAATTGGACACATTTTATGTTGAAACCAATTCTTCATCTTTTTTGGAAAACAAAACTTGGCTTCCCGGGAAGTCTGACGACAGTTTGGTTTATGGTCAGATTTTCAAGTACTGGAATGTCCCTAATAGATCGTATGTACTAGCGTTATTTGTTGTTATTTGTCATGAGATTGATATGTTTTTTCGGCATCAATCATTGTATTCTGTTTGGGCGAAAGTTTGTTAATAACTTCTTAATGTTATATTACATTTATACCTTGTGTTACTTTCTCCATAATCGTGTGGGAATTTGATTTTTCGAATAGGATGTCCTTCGCATTTTAACGATACAGATGAACGATAAAGAAGGATATTAAGGTCCTTTAAATCTTCTCTATCATTTTTACTAAAACTATTCAAAATCAGGACTAATCTGCCCGTTCAGGACAACATTAGATTGCATTTTAGATAATGAAATTGGGTGATGATTTTTTTACTCGCTTATTTGAATGGGATGTTGCACATTCCTTCTATAATGAAAGAAATAAAATAAATTATGCGAACAAGATAAGCATTCCTTGCAATCGGAGTGATTTCAGTATAAAGTTTTTATGAATTATGAACGACGAGATGATTATGTCTATACCTTTAGATTTTAAGGTTATGATGAGCTGGGAAATATAATGGATTCCCAACATTTTTTTGCAACATATAACAGTTTGTCTTTCTGGACTTATCCTTTTTATTTCAAAGCAAACCTTGACAATCATGAGGGTCTATGCTATTCTTTCAGAGATTTTAATAGCAAAAAAACGCATTAATCTGTATCTATTTCTGTGTGATATTTAGGGTAAAGACGGGGCACATATTTTGTGTTCCAACAAGACAATTATATGTCAATAACCACTGGAAAAACTTGTCTGAAAAGACACGAATCATGTGTAGAAAGAGTAGCTGTGAGAAGTGACGTAATGTGCGTTGACAAGATGCGTGAAGTACTATTTACTTGTATATAGGTATTGTGTGTGTTCCGTATGTCTATATTGTTTGATTTTTTACCGAAAAATGGGTATTGTTTGGCATCTCTCTTTCCGTTTATCTTTGCATTACTTTTAGAGTAGTGAAAAGTTATAAAGTAAAAAGGAGATGAGCAATAAATATTTTTTAGTTTTTCTGGCATTCTTGTTTTCCGTATCCGTATATTCACAACATGGGCGTCATCGTAGTAGTTTAATTTCGGGCAGAGTGATGTCCACGGAGAAAGAAGTGGTGGATTTTGCGACAGTTTATCTGAAAGGAACCAACCAAGGATGCTATACAGATGAGAAAGGTATATATCATTTGAAAACGACAGCAGGTGAATATACACTCGTCGTTTCGGCTATCGGTTATCAAACGGTAGAAAAGAAAGTTAAATTAGCTAAGGGAGAAAGAATAAAAGTAAACGTCACTATCGCGCCGGCGGTAAAAGAACTGGGAGAGGTGCTGGTCACGACATCCGGAGTCGGCCGTGTGAATCAATCTGCTTTTAATGCGGTAGCCATTGATGCGAAGAAATTGCATAACAGTACGCAGACTTTGGCGGGTGCACTGACTAAAGTGCCCGGTGTAAAACTCCGCGAATCAGGTGGAGTGGGGTCGGATATGCAATTGTATATCGATGGCTTTAGCGGAAAACATGTGAAAATCTTCATTGACGGCGTACCACAGGAAGGAGCCGGTGCTGCATTCGATTTGAACAATGTTCCTATTAATTTTGCCGACCGTATAGAGGTCTATAAAGGAGTGGTTCCCGTAGGATTCGGAACCGATGCCATTGGGGGAGTGGTTAATATTGTCACCAACAAACAACCCGGAAAGTGGTTTATGGATGCTTCCTATTCTTACGGATCGTTTAATACTCATAAATCATACGTGCGCTTCGGACAAACGTTCAAGAATGGTTTTATGTATGAGGTCAATGCTTTTCAAAACTTTTCGGATAATGATTATTATGTAGATACTTACGTACGCGAATTTGAGATTAAAGAAGATGGAAGCGTACGTTTTCCGCCACTTGACAAAAATAAGATTTATCATCTGAAACGTTTTAATGACCAGTATCATAATGAAGCCGTGATTGGAAAAATCGGCCTGGTAGGAAAGAAATGGGCAGACCGTCTGGCGTTGAGTTTCAATTATTCCCATTTCTATAAAGAGATACAAACAGGCGTTTATCAAGATGTCGTGTTCGGTGAGAAATTTCGCAAAGGACATTCGTTGGTCCCTTCTTTAGAATATTACAAAAAGAACTTATTGGTGAAAAACCTGGATCTGCTGTTGACTGCCAATTACAATCATAATATCACCAACAATGTCGATACCGCTTCGCGGGCTTACAACTGGCGTGGAGATTTTTATGAAAAAGGCAGCCGGGGAGAACAGTCTTACCAGAACAGTGAATCTAAAAATAAAAACTGGAATGGGACGCTGAAGATGAATTACCATATCGGACAGGTGCATACGTTTACTTTCAGTCATGTAATCAGTGATTTTGAACGTACGAGCCGCTCTACCATCGGTGCTTCTTCCAAATTCACGGACTTTTCTATTCCTAAAATCACCCGTAAAAACGTCAGCGGGCTTTCTTACCGTCTGATGCCGTCGGACAGATGGAATGTGTCGGCATTTGCCAAATATTATCGGCAATACAACAAGGGACCGGTATCGCAGAATACGGATGGAATAGGCAATTATATCAATCTGTCCAATACGGCAAGCGCTCTTGGATATGGAGTGGCAGGTACCTATTTTATATGGAAAGATCTTCAGGTGAAACTTTCGTACGAAAAGGCTTTCCGCCTGCCGACCACGGACGAACTCTTTGGAGATGAAGATCTTGAAGCTGGCAAAATGAATCTGAAACCGGAGAAAAGTGATAATGTCAATTTGAGTTTCAGCTATAATCATCAGTTTGGCAAGCATGGATTGTATGCCGAGGCCGGTTTGATATATCGGGATACGAAAGATTACATAAAAAGAGGACTGGACGTATTGGGAGGAACAAGCTACGGATATTATGAGAACCACGGTCACGTAAGGACCAAAGGGTATAATTTGTCATTGCTTTATAGCTTCTCGCATTGGTTTGATATAGGAGGAACATTCAATAGCATCGATACTCGTGATTACGAAAAGTTTCTGGCGGGTTCCTCTTTGCAAGAAAGCATGCACTATAAAGTGCGTATGCCGAATCTGCCCTATCGTTATGCTAATATCAATGCAAATTTTTATTGGAATGACCTGTTTGTCAAAGGAAATGTGTTGAGCATCGGCTATGATAGCTACTGGCAGCACGATTTTCCTCTTTACTGGGAAAATCTCGGAGATAAAGATTCAAAGAATATGGTGCCGGAACAGTTTTCTCATAATCTGTCTTTGTCCTACACCATGAAGAATGGACGTTATAATGTATCATTTGAATGTCGGAATTTCACCGATGCCCAACTGTTTGACAATTTTAGCCTGCAAAAAGCGGGGCGCGCATTCTATGGAAAGTTCAGAGTGTTTTTCGGTAAATAATAAGAGTCAGTTTTTAGTATCAATCAATAATAAAGAATATATGAAGAAGTTTTTATTACAGGCTTTTGCCATAGCTTTTTGTTTGAGTAGCGGTGTGTTTGTGGCATCTTGCGACGATGATAATAATCCGGTGGATAACCCGCCGATTGATGGAGAAACAGCTTATGTGGTGGCTGCCACAACTGGTGAAGCAAGTTATTTGGTAGTAGCCAACTCTTTGGATGAAGGAACAGTGTCGACCCAAGGGAATGGAACTGAAGTGATTGGCGGTACCTATTGGGTATATAAAGGACTGGATTATGTGTTTGCTTTAGTTTATAATAAAGGTGGCGCAGGTACAGGCGCTTCCTATTATCTGGGTGCAGATGGTAAAATGAAGGAAAAGTACACATACACTTATAATCGTATCACGTCATACGGTACTTGGGGGGATAAAGTGGTGACTGTTTCCACCGGGGACTCGAAAATAACGGATGAGGATCAGAATGTAGCTCAAGCATTGTTGTTCAACTATTTGGATGCGACCGATGGCAGTCAGGAAGAGGGTACCTTGCTTGCCGAAAATTATTTGGGTAATGGTGAAAAAGTTTCATGGGCAGGTCTGGTTGAAGCTAACAATAAGATTTATACATCTGTCATCCCAATGGGAATGAGTAAGTACGGTATTAAAAAATGGCCGGAAGCTGTGACAGATCAGGAACTTGTGACTAAGACTGACGGTGGTAGCGGCAGCGGTGCATATACAGCCGGTGTTATTCCTTCTACACAATACCCGGATAATGCTTACGTGGCAATTTATAGTGGCACGAACTTCAATGAGACTCCGGTGATTGCCAAGACTGATAAAATAGGCTATGCATGCGGTCGTATGCGTTCACAATATTATCAGACCATTTGGGCCGCTGATAATGGTGACGTCTATGTGTTCTCTCCCGGATATGGGCGTACGGCAGTTTCATCTTCTGATTTGAAGAAAGTGACAGGAAAGAAACCCTCAGGCGTAATGCGTATCAAAGCGGGTGCAACGGATTTCGATCCGGATTACTATGTGAACTTTGAAGAGATAGGCACTAAACATCCTATTTTCCGTTGCTGGCACATCTCTGAAGATTACTTCCTGCTTCAATTGTATAAAAAGGGAGCGGAAGATATGATTGGTGGAGGTAGAAATGCAGATGTCAGCGAATTGGCTGTTTTCAAGGCGGAAGATAAGATGATTATGCCTGTTACAGGTTTACCGGCTAACTGTAAGTTTGGTGGTGAGCCTTATGGAGAAAAAGGGTATGTTTATATGGCGGTTACTGTGACCACGGGCGAGAATCCGGCCTTCTATAAAATAGACGCAAAAACAGGCAAGGCAGTTAAAGGTTTGACGGTAGAGGCTGACGCTATCACTACGGTAGGTAAGATGAGATATCTTTCAAAATAATACAGTCGGTTAAATAGAGAATCTTTCGTAGATAAAAGCCTGCCGAGCAGAAAGCTTTGCAGGCTTTTTCAGGAAATAGTAATGAAAACATGAAGAAAATATTCAGAAAGATACATTTATGGCTTTCCGTCCCTTTCGGACTGATAATAACTCTTGTCTGCTTCTCCGGTGCCATGCTGGTATTTGAGAATGAGGTAAATGAGTGGTCTCGCCCCGATCTTTACTACGTTGAAACGGTAAAAGAGTCACCTCTTCCTATGGATAAGCTGCTTGAAAAAGTGGCAATGGCATTGCCTGACAGTGTATCAGTGACCGGTGTCAGCATATCTTCTGATCCCGGACGTGCGTATCAGGTTAGTCTTTCCAAACCACGTCGTGCATCTTTGTATGTAGACCAGTATACGGGCGAAGTAAAAGGAAAAAGCGAGCGTAGCGGCTTTTTTATGTTTATGTTCCGAATGCATCGCTGGTTGCTGGATAGTATGAATCCGGGAAATGAAGGGATCTTTTGGGGTAAGATGATTGTAGGTGTCAGTACGCTTTTATTTGTTTTTGTACTGATTTCGGGAATTGTCATTTGGTGGCCGCGTACACGTAAAGCATTGAAGAATAGTCTGAAAATAACTGTATCAAAAGGTTGGAGAAGGTTTTGGTATGACTTGCATGTGGCAGGTGGAATGTATGCCCTGTTCTTTCTACTGGCTATGGCACTGACGGGATTGACTTGGTCTTTTCCGTGGTATCGGACGGCCTTTTATAAAGTCTTCGGGGTAGAAGTACAACAACGATTTTCCCATGGAAATGAACAGAAGCATAATGAGCATAAAGGAAATACCAGACTGGCTAATCAGGAAAAGAAAAGGGGAGGAAATGGTAGGCGAAGTGCTGATAAAAGAGAGGGGTTGGAAAACAATCATAGTGATCGATGTTCTGCGGCTTCTCCATTCGCTTGTTGGCAGGAAGTGTATGATAAGCTAAGGCATCAAAATCTGGAATATAAGCAAATTAGTGTTTCTTCCGGTACGGCAAGTGTGTCTTTCGACCGCTTCGGAAATCAGCGTGCGTCTGACCGTTATTCTTTCAATACGGATACTGGTGAATTTACGGAAACAAGTCTTTATCAACATCAAGACAAGTCAGGAAAAATTCGCGGCTGGATTTATTCGGTACATGTCGGTAGCTGGGGAGGGATGCTTACCCGCATACTTGCTTTTATTGCTGCTTTGATTGGGGCTGCATTGCCACTGACAGGCTATTATTTATGGATGAGGAAATTCATCAGGCAATTAATAGGTACAAAGAAATAAGGGCTACCTGATGGTAGGCTATTGTCTGTAATAGGCTCCTACTTTATTTCTATTCCGATTAGAGTAAAATCATACGATTTTGTTTAGAATATATTGTGATTTTTGTAAGAGCTTCATTGCCTTTCTGAAAACCTGCACGTTTAATAACGAGAAAAGATATTGAGCAGCACGCCCTGTTCCTATGAGATAGTGAAAACGGTGTTTCTGTTCTCTTGTTTCACCGGATTACGGTACGGCGACATGTTTATTTTGGAATGGTACGGGATGCATAAGGAGGCTGATGAAAAGACGCTTTACATCGAACACGAGCATTGAAAGACAAATCATAGGGTAACAATCTACTTGTCAGATAAAGATATTGGTATTGTAGTTCATCAACTTCGCGTCACCTCTACCACAGTGGAAGTGGTGTTGGATGAATGGATGCAGGAGGCCGGAATATAGAAATATATCACCTATCATACTGCTCGCCATACCGCAGCCGCTCTATTGCTGACATTGGGGGGTAAACCTCTAAACAAGAAGTAAGATAGTCAATCACAAAAGTATCAAAATGACAGAATTTTATGCCAAAATAGTGTATAAGAAGAAAATCGGGAGAATGCACCTCATGAACAATCTGTTTGAATAACCAATAAATAAGTAATTCTATGAAAGTGGAAATAAAAGAAAGTTGCAGTCGGAAACCACAGCTTGTATCTTGAATATTATGAGAAAGATTTTTAGTAAAAAAGAGAAATATGTACCTCATTTCCGATGGTGTCCAAAGCAAGGAAAATCAACGGACAGACCTGCAACAAGATAAGTGGAATACAGGCATAGCTTATCCTAAACCCACTTTCTTTTAAAAGTAAAAAGAAGAGGTGGGAAAGAAAACAAGAGGGTGAAACAATGATTTGGCTTCAGTGATGTGATGATTATATATAAAGTGCGATAGACAACGAAAACTATAAGAAGATGATAGTACACAAAGGGGGACACAAACGTATTGCCGGCTATTTGAAACGGATAAGGAAGTCGAACATCCTGTAAAAAGACGCGGCAAAGACATGGTAAACGGACTGTTTAGGTAGATGCGTGATAATTACCGCACTCCCAGTCAAATCAAGACTGATGGTGGCAAACTGACCGATTTTACCCTTGTGCTGTTTGAGGAGACGCTAAAGGTTATTTCCAATAAGGATGTGCGTGACGGTTTGATACCGTTTTAACACCGTTCAGGGCCTTGTAAAAGAGGAACGTTTTCACGTGCTGGACAAATGGAGTATCTGACAACGAATGAACTGAAGCCTTTCCTTGCCGTTGAAGTACACCTACAGGGACAAATGGTGCAAAAGGCTTTCGGTTTTCCTTATGGTTGACTTACCTGCTTCGATGGATGCAGGGTAAATACGGGCTTACCAGGTTCAATACAAGTGACTAACGATCGACTTGGGGACCATCTCTCCTCATCAGCAGTATAGTGTCTGTGTAATCTTATATACTAAAGGGGTTATTCCAACAGCTTGCCTTTTGGCTAGGACTACTTCATATCCGTAAGCTATTCTTTATTACGATGGTGTAGCGGTTTACTTATACTTAGTTATACCGGTTTGCTTAACGGTCTATACAATTGCTAATAATCTGAAAATATCCAGATGAAATTACTCAACAATCTACAAACCAATTATTTACAAATTTATCTATTTAGATTAAAAAGCAAATCTGGTAGAGCCGTGACTGTGCTGGTAAAATGGACATTAGACAGAATCAAATTGTGGCATATCACGTATTTTCCCGCGTGTTTAACAAACATTATTCTCCATTTGGACGTTATCTCTTTCGATAATCATCAAAAACAATAATTATGAATACTAAACTATCCACATTTCTGCTGGCAAGCATCGGCATCGTGTCACAAGTGCCAGCCGGTGCCTGCACGGGCATCACCCTCAAAAGCAAGGACGGAGCCATTGTCGCGGCACGTACCATCGAATGGGCAGAAAGTGCTATGAACAACATGTATGTAGTGGTTCCCCGGAACCAGGAACTCCAGTCGCTCACTCCTTCAGGGATGGACGGAATCAAGTTCAGGAGCAAACACGGGTATGTGGGACTGGCGGTAGAGCAGAAAGAATTTATGGTGGAAGGAATCAACGAGAAAGGTCTTTCTGCCGGACTCTTCTACTTTCCCGGATATGGTAAATACCAGCCCTACGACGCTTCCTTGAAATACAAGTGCTTGGCCGACTTTCAGGTGGTATCCTATGTCCTGGCGGAATGCGGCACCCTGGATGAGGTAAAAGAGGCATTGGAGAAGGTCCGTGTCATCCATATCGACCCCCGTTCGTCCACTGTACATTGGCGGTTCACTGAGTCCTCGGGTAAACAAATGGTGTTGGAAATTGTGGACGGGCAGGTACACTTTTACGATAATCCGCTGGGAGTATTAACTAACTCACCGGGTATCGAATGGCATTGGACCAATCTAAACAACTACATCAACCTCCAACCGGGCAACGCTCCCGTACATAAATTCGGACCCTTGGAGATGAAGAATTTCGGGCATGGAAGCGGCATGTTGGGATTGCCCGGTGACTTTACCCCTCCATCCCGTTTTGTCCGTGCAGCTTTCTTCCAGCTTACTGCACCAGAACAACCAGACGCACGGGGATGCGTCTTTCAGGCTTTTCATATACTGAACAACTTCGACATTCCGACGGGAACCGAACTTGCTTGGGGAAAGGCTCCTGCCGATATGCCCAGTGCCACTCAGTTCACCGTCGCATCAGACACCCGCAACCGAATGATTTATTACCGGACCATGTATAACAGCAATATCCGGTGTATCGACCTGAAAGAAATCGATTTCGACGGGGTGAAATACCACGCGAAACCTTTGGATGTAACGAAAACACAGCCCGTCGAAAAGATAAGCATACGGTAAGACGGTTTAGGAGATGTTGCTTTCTTCGCCACATCGGATGAATTTGAAAAATCTAAAACATTTTGTCATTTAAAGCGTCAGCGAAGAATCTCGAATATATATATCCCTTTGTGTAATCGAGATTCTTCTTCTCTTCGGTTGTCTGAATGACATAAGACGAGATTTTTGGCTAAAATAAAGATTGGACTTCCAACTATATTAAGGAAGAGTTAGAAGCAGGTGCGATAACCAAGAACAATAATCATATTTAGATTGTAGAGTTCCACTTCACGCCCTACGCTGTGCGTTCCTTCTAGTTGACGATGTTTGGTAACCGCCTCAGTCATTCAGTGCAATATCAATAGCGATGTGATTTTTCATCTTGAAATGATTACCCTATGAAGAGCACTAACATCCCTCCGAAAAACTGTCACACGTGACACTAATTCATTGAATATGATAATAGACAGACATCTCATTCTTTCGTTCCGGCAGAATGGTTTTCCCATTTGATGAGGAATGTGATTTATAATGGGATACGATACATAATAAGCAAATAACAGAATATTGTCATAATTCAATATGTAAAGGTATTTAAGTTAATTTGTTTAGCACCACAACAGAAAATCTTTTATACTTTTGCATAAGGTTTAAGTAATAGAGAGCATGAAGGGTTTAACCGTATCAAAACGATTCAACGAAGAGGGGGATAACGAACTTCTGCGACATGTTGTCGCAGTAATTGAGTCTTTACGATTACAGATAGAAAAACAACTGAATACTGTTGTGATGTCCTCTTATTGAGGGATTGGCAAGTTGTTGGAAAAATGTAAACTCGGTAGTAAACACGGTGGTGGCGTTGTAGAGATTGTCTGTCGATTTGGGATCAGAATATCCTGAAATGGGGATGTCCCCGAGAAATTCTGTAGGATGTGAAAAAGTTCTATCTCTGTTATTACGAATGTGATACAAAGCTGCGACAGGCCATCGCAGTTTTATTGTGGAGTCATAATTTAATTCTTATGAGCTATGATTTGTCACCTGAATATATGGTGTTCTACGCAAATGAGGTCGAGTCTATAAATGTAATAAAACTACTGCTGGAGAAGGATGCAGCGTTATGGTAAGTAAAGGCGTTGGCAAAGAGGAGGGCATTTTTCTCCGCCTGTATCAGTTCTTTTTTCTTCCTCGCCACTTTTCGGCACTTCTTCATCGGTTGCAGTATTTCACTGGTCAACCGAAATGACATCAGCCTTTACTAAGTCACTGCTGTCGGCACTAAACACGAGGGTGTCAACCTGCTTGTAGCCCGGGTTCCTGCAGGTACTGATGGGGATATATAGGTTGGTATAGTAGCCCTTTACATTTGTATTGGTCATGTTCCCGTCACCCACGATCACGGCAACATACCTTCCGTGCTCTTGTAATTGACACGGCAGCTCACTTGAAGATGGGCACCGACAGTATTCTCTTTCCCGAGTGTTGTAAACTGGTTTTCATTGCTAGAGTTGACGCCGGGCGTGCTGAGGTCAAGCGGCTTGAGCTGCTACGGGGTGAGAAGCAGGGCGGCTTCCGTGTCTTCCACGCGTGCTTGTCGGCCCCCTTGCTTCAATCCTGTTGATGTCGGTCGCGTTTGTCATGTCAATGCCTTCGATAGTGTACCAGGCAGTTTGCTCGCTGGAAACACTTTTGCAGCTTTTGTCATATTCTTCCCAAAGTATGATAAAACCTTGGAGCTGTGAAGTGTATTCGTGTATGGGTATCATTTCACGGAAAAGTCCCTGCAAACTTTCGATGGTTTGCTGCAGGGGCTTTATGCATTAGGACAGGGAATCATCGCTTGTCAGCAATTCCATATTCCGGCCAATGGCTGGAATCTACACGGGGCTTGATTAAACCCTTCAAGTATACAGTCAAATTGCGAATCTCTGCCAGTTTGCGGTTGGTGTTAGGGATGATTTCATTCAATTCAGCGCGCCGGCGGTCCACTTCCGCGTTCAGTTTCTCACCTTCGAGGATAGCAGCTTCCAGTTTTGACAAGTCACTCGCGCTTACTCCGTAGTTTTTCACCGTTACCAAATGATTTCTCAATCCTTTGGTCAAGGACCGTGCCTTGTCCAAATACATTTCGTTTGTTTTTGACATATTCTTTTGTTAATTAATTAGCAAGGTAATGAATCCGTCCCTTGCATGACTGGAGCTTTTGCCGTTTCAAAGATACGAAAAAAATAGCAAAACAGGTACTGCTATTTTATAGTGTATACACGTGTAAATAGCTGAAAATCTGTAGATAATAAAGTGTTAATTATTCAAAAACATTCTATTCCTTCTTCGCCTTGTCGCCCATGTCTTCACTATCGGCTTCCACTTATCGATCATCTCGTTCATACAATAGTAAAGTCTTCATGATTCGCTTCGCCGTTGAGAATAGCTAATGTGTTTACGGCATCCACCGGTGGGCGATAAGCGGCTTTGAAGACGTTACGACTTCCCCTCTTACAGGACCCTCCTGACAGGCCGCATCCGCCTTTTATATCATTCCTTTGCATTTATAGCAGCTCTGTACCTCCTTTTCTATCTTTTTATCCATTCCTCACCAACACTGGGTTCCCCGACTTACAACTTTTGAATTAAACTTTTCAAACTCATAAATAATTAATATGTTTTAAATAGTAAACGAGTGAGAACGTTATAAAAATTATTTTGGAGGATTTGTTGCATATTATCGCTTACTGGTGGCGGAAAACCAGAGAAGTAGTGTTTACTACCGCATGGATGGCCGATGCGGGTTATGTATGCGACCGTTACTACCATATGGCAGTAATGGCTGGTCACCGGGACGCCTGTCGTATATTCTACTTCTTACACCCCAACCTGTTCGGGAATTATCCGCTGCTCAAGCTGTTCAACTCGTTCAGTATCCGGTTGGCCTTTTACGGGCATTATTATCCGTTGCGGTACGAGGTTTGGCTTAACGATAAAACGGGTATTCTCCGTTCGCTTTTTTGGTTCAAGGATAGTGAGATACATGGTATCGAGTTCTTCAAATTGATACCTTTCGGTTTCAAAATGGGATCATTTTTACTTATTGTTTGTGATAATGATTGATTATCAGCGTATTTCAACTACATTGTGCGTTCTTACATAAATTGCACATGATAGCTGTTCCTCTCTTTAATTGCAAATCGAAATCAGAGAAGGGATAAATTCTTTCCGTGAAATAAAAGCAGTTATTTGATGAAAGTTGTAATCGGGTGAGCTTTCTTTTTTTTTCGCCAACATTATTTTTCTTATCTTTCTTTCCTTCGTAAAGGTGAGCCGTCTTCATGGCTCATCTTATTTTTTCGGTTGTAAACGCGCTTCTATATCTTACACTCTCCTTTTCAATCTTAATTAAAAGCTATAGAGCACGTTTGTTCTTTCCATTTTGGACTGGAATAATAGTTAAAGTATTTAGTTCATTTTTATTCAAATCACCATTTTTCAACGCCATGAAAACAGTTTGAGAATACAGTAAAATGACCATTCAAAAGCAATATTATCGTAGCTTCATTTTGGTATATTTTTATAACTTCAATACATAAACATGCTGAATATTGGTATCGTAATATCAGTGCTTAACTATTCCGAGGAGATGTTTATAATTTTTTATGGAAAAGATGGAAAATTTGAACTTTTGTCAAAAAAGACAAAGAAAAATCTTTAGAATAAAACTTCTTCCTTTATGTATAGGAAAAAGGAAGATTTACTTAATATCACTAAGATATTATGTGCTAGTGCTATTCGTTGTTATCTGTTATGGGATTAATATGTTTTTTCGGCATCAATCTTTGTATTCTATTTGGGCGAAAGTTTGTTGATAACTTCTTAATGTAATGTTACATCCATAGTTTGTGCTACTTTCCATTATCATGTGGGGACTTGATTTTTTCGAATAGGGCCATCCTTCGCATTTAATGATATTAGATGAATAATAGAGAAGGGTATTAAAGTCTTTTAAACCTTCTCTATTATTCATTTTTACTAAAACTATTCAAATCCGGGATTATTCTGTCCGTTCAGGGCTGCATTAGATTGCATTTCAGCCAATGGGATTGGGTATAGTTCGTGTTTGCCATCCACAAAATTATGTCCTGCTACATAATTACTTGATGCCCATGTCTTTGGATTCCATTTAGCCATGTTGATATTGTCATCTTCATTAGGTTGCCACGATTCCAAATATTCTTGTGCAGTTCTTAAAGCGTCTCCTAAGATACCCCAACGAAGAAGGTCATATTTGCGTTGTCCTTCATAGCAAAGCTCAAAAGCGCGTTCCCAATAAAGAGCGGTACGGAATTTTCCGGTATCATCTGCATCGGAAATAAAAGCTAAATTGTAAACTTTCGGAGCCTTCAATAAGCTGTTATAATTAGCATTTGTTATAGGAGTAGCACCAGCGCGTTCGCGTACGTTGTTCAGTAATTTCCACGCTTCTGGTGTATTCCCTGTTTCATTGTAAGCTTCAGCTGCCATCAAAACAACATCTGCATATCTTAATGGACAATAATTAACTCCAGTATTATTAGGATCTACAAATCCCAAAGCCATCCATTCTCTACGCCATTTTCCTGGATATCTATATGCATTATTTCTGATAGCACTGTTTGTGTATGTTTTATTTTGTGTTTCAGTGCTTGCATTCCAAACGTAAGCATAGTCTACAAAATTCACATCTCTTCGTTGGTCTTTTGGGGTACCGTCATCGTTTGTTTCATAGAATGTTTTCCAATAAGGTAGTACCAGGAAGAAAGCATTAGCTCGTCCCATATAGTTACTTGTTCCCGGATACTCCCCTGGAGCAGCTACTATTGGACCATTATAAGTTGCCCATGTTCCAGCATTGTCTGTTTCTCCTTGGTTTGGTTCAAATGCTATTTCCCATAAACTTTCCTGATTGTTTAATATCAATTGTGAGTAATTTTTAAAAAGCTGTTCGTACCCCTCATTATAGAATCCATGATAGTTTTCTGATTGAAAGGCCTCCCACTCATCAATAACAGCATTGAAGTAAACGCTTCTTGTATTATCATCTGGTCGTGTAAGTTTGACTGTTTCACGATTCAGACTATAGCCTGCCCGTTGTAAGTAAACTCGCATTAACAAGGCACGTGCAGCACCGCTAGATGGAACCTCTGAAGAAGATGTGGTACTTCCTTTAGGTAAGTGCTCCTTTGCAAAATTTAAATCTTTGATAATCTGTTCATAAATAAGTTCACGGTTCATTCGCGGTTTTGAGGTCTCTTCATAACCGCTTGTATATTGTGTGCTAAAAGGTACATCTCCCCAAAATCTTACTAAATCAAAGGCAAGGAAGGCACGGAGGAAGCAGGCTTGCGCTACCAATTCCTGTAAAGTAACATTGTCTGTATATCCTTGCATTTTCTCAATGTTGCTGATTGCCAAATTCGCACGGTCGATGCCTAAATAAGCGTATTTCCAAACGGAGGCTATCCATGTATTGGATGAAGTGTACATATAATGGGAGATATCACGTCGAGTACCATCCGAGCCGGTACCTCTTACCATAAACATATCGTCTGCTCCAAAGAAGGGCATTATATACTGTCCATAATAGTTGATTGTTTCTATACAGTCATAAATTCCTACTACAGCCATTTTAGCTTTATCTTCTGTTACAAAATAGCTGTCCATTTCATAATACGAGGTTGGCTGTTCGGTTAGCTCACAAGAAGCTAATATGAGTGCAAAGAGTGTATATATTATTTTGTTTTTCATTGTATGTTTTTTTAAAATGACACATTTATACCAAACACGAAGGAACGGCTTCTCGGATAGGCTCCGAAATCAACTCCCGGTGTTAAAGGACTACTCATGGTAGAAACTTCAGGGTCAAAACCTGTATAGGGTGACCATGTGAACAAATTATTACCAGTAGCATATACACGTAATTTACTTAGACCGATTTTATTGATGATCCGTTTAGGGAATGTATACCCTAAGGTAACATTACTTAATTTTAGGAAAGAAGCATCTTCTATAGCCCATGAATGAATGTAAGTATTATTTGAGCCATTATCGTCAAAGCAGGCTACAGTTTTTCCTGCATTCACAGTTGCTAATTCTTCTGGATCAGTTATAATATTACCGTCATTGTTTATCGTAACCCAGCGATTTGTTTCACTGGCTATTGCCAAAACATTTTTATTTGTCAATGCGGTTTTTGTGTTAGTTAGTTTGGTCGCATTCAAAACCTCACCACCGTAGCTGTATGTTAGAAAGATACTTAAATCAAAATTTTTATATGCAAAGGTATTGTTAATACCGCCATAGAAATTGGGAGAGGCATTACCGATGACAGTTTTGTCATTTTCAGTAATTAGGTTGTCCTCACTGCCATCTACATTCTTAAACTTCCAGTAACCAGGTTGAATGCTTGCTTTGTCCCCATGATAAGGTATACCTTCCTTCAAGGTATACTTTTGAGTGGTAGGATCGTAATCGAAATCACTGACCTGATATAATCCTTCTGTCACATAACCGTAAAATTGTCCTAAAGGTTGTCCTACCCCAATCTGGTGTGAAGCACCTGCACCTGAATATCCGAAGTTAGCTAAATACAACTGTATGCTTTCTCCTGTTAGTCTATTGACTTTATTTTTATTATGAGAAAAAGTTATCGATGTATTCCATGTAAAATTCTTGTTGGAAATATTCACCGTATTTAGAGTCAAGTCAATACCTATATTTTGGGTTTCACCGGCGTTGATAATCATACTTTGATATCCTGATGAATATGGTAATTTAGCATCTAGTAATAAATTGCTACTACGGTTAATATAGAATTCGGGTGAAAATGTTATACGCTGATTGATAAATCCAAAATCCATTCCTAAATTGAATGTTTTGTTTGCCTCCCACTTTAAATCAGGATTAGGAACTTGATTAGAAGCATATCCTGCCTGTGCTCCGTTGCCACTAGCTGCCGTAACAGAACTCATTATTGCCAAGCTTTGGTAGTTGTTGATACGATTGTTTCCTGCCAAACCATAACCAATACGAAGTTTTAAATCGGAAAAGATTCCTATGTTTTTGATGAATGTTTCTTCACTCAAACGCCATGCAGCAGAAACAGCAGGGAAGTATCCCCACTTATTGTTTTTTCCAAACTTGGATGAGCCGTCTGCGCGTATAGAGGCTGTAAATAGATAACGATTCATATGGGCATAGTTCACGCGGGTAAAGAAAGAAAGTAGTTTGTCGTCATAATTTTCGTTGGAAGTAGGGGTGCTTGGTGTTCCTAATGAAAGGTCTGCCAGGCCAATTTCATCGTTTGGGAACTGTGTGGCACCGGCTGAAAACTGTCTTGTCCATTTCGTTACAAATTCATGTCCCACCATTATGGCGACGTCGTGAGAGCTGTTTTTCCAACTATAACTCAGAACATTGGAGTTCTGTAAACTGCTACTTTCAATGTTTGTTATACTTCCGTATATACTTGAACGTTTGGCTGTCTGCGAATCAGCTCCATAGAAAATATCATTACGACGGGTTTGATAGCGCATGCCTACTGTACTGCGAAATGAAAATCCTTTCCATAGTTTGATTGTAGCGCCACCATTGGCTTGGAAAGTACGCCATTCTCTATTATTTATTTCTTCGGCCGCAGAAATCAAAGGATTTTGCATTACATTGCCGCTGTCATCAGCAAGTATAGGATCTTCCCCAAATAGCAGATCGGCATCTGCTCCTTGAATGCCTATTGTTGGACGATATTGTATGATATGTTGCATTTTGTTAAAACGGTCGGTATTCTCCGAAGTGCCCATTCCTTCTATACGCATTTGGTCGTAACTGATACGAGAGTTTATTGTTAACCAGTTGCTTACCGCATGATTTATGTTAAAGGAGATGTTGTGTTTTTTATTACTACTATATACCATAGCTCCTTCTTCATCGTAATAGGAATAAGCTAAACTGTAGTTCATTTTATCGGTCTTTCCAGAAACAGATATACGATAGTTCTGTGTCAAGGCAGTACGCCCCAATGTTTCTTCTTGCCAATCAATTCCTTTGCGACTGATATAATTGGATTCAAGATCACTATATTCGCCATATCTTTTCTTCCATGCTTCCATACCATCAGAGCTTGTATCCCCATTACCTATGCGCCATAATGTCCGTTCGTAATCTAATTTGACAAATTCATAAGGAGAAAGAACATCTAACTTTTTTGCTAATGTTTTAGCTCCCCAATATGCATCGAAATTAACTGTTGCCTTTCCACTGGATTTACTACCATTTTTAGTTGTGATTACAACAACTCCATTTGCTCCACGTGCACCGTAAATGGCAGTGGCAGAAGCATCTTTTAATACATCAATTGTTTCTATCTCAGCAGGATCAATGGTTGACATCCCATCTTCGCTAGGAAATCCATCAATAATATACAAAGGGTCGTTACTTTGAGTAATAGAAATTCCACCACGTACACGAATAGAAACAGATGACCCTGGGGCCCCTTCACTTTGCTGTACTAGCACACCGGCCATACGTCCAGATAGGGCTTGAGTTACATCACTAACCGGTATTTTAATTAACTCTTGACTGCTTATTGACGCTACCGACCCTGTTAGATCTTTACGCTTTACTGTGGCGTAACCAATAGCAACAACTTCATCTAACATCACAGTGTTAGCCTGTAGTGTCACATTAATAACTCTCTGTTTATTTACTTTTACTTCTTGTGTGATCATTCCTACATACGAAAAGACAAGTATGTCTTTAGATGCATCATTGATTTTTAAAGTAAAATTGCCATTAATGTCAGTAACAGTCCCAGTACCAGTAAGACCTTTTACTGTAACGCTACTGCCGATCACTTCATATCCTTCACTGTCAACCACCTTTCCTGTAACTATCAGGCTCTGTGCATATGCAGACACACATGTAAAGGTTGTAAGGAATAGTAATAATTTCTTAAAATTGTACATAAATAAATCTAAGGTTTTAATTAAAAATATTAACGTCTCTAAGTTCAATGAAAATTATGAGAAAAAATACAAGTATTATTTATTTTTCTTACTTATATACATTATTATCATATTAAATTTGTTTCCCAACTATCATTTTTGTCTAAAATATAATAATCATACATTAATGTTATAATCTTTTTATGTGGATATTTTTGTTCTCCTTTATTATGAATGAGTATTGTTCTGCCTAAGAAAAATATATAAAATAGATTCTGATTAATGTTTAAATGTGTTTCCGGGTTAATAGTGAAAATATTTTAATCTATTGTTAAATATATCATTTTAAGACATGTCTTTAGTAGTATGTATAAAGTTTTAGCTATTTGATTGCATCTATATTTGTCATTTCACGCTTTATTTTTAATAAAGAAGAGGAATCTGCAATATTTTTGGAAGTGTACCATCTCTGTCTGGAGGCAGTATTAGCGTCAATGGGAGTAGTTTTATTAAATAATGTATTGCTATAAAATGTATTCGTGAATAGTCATTTTCTATTCCCAGGCTCCATAAAAGATATTAGTATTCAACTAGGAATTTAAATTTTCGGTTCAGTTGTATGCTCGTTTAATATTCTTCGGATAAAGGTTTAGTTGCAATAACTGTTGGATTAAAGATACAGGACATTTGTTTAGATGTTATTTGATGTAATCCTTTTCGGTCCACCTTTGTATTGATAATGAAAAGTATATTATTGTAAGTGCTTATCATAGATTTTAATTTTCCTATGAGAACTTCAGAACTATCTACTATTCTAAATCAAACAATATAAATGGTTTAATACAGATGATTGACATCTGGTTAAATTTAAAATAGTTGTGATTTCGTTGGTGCCTCATTGAAATTAGGACGAGTTATTTATTAATCAAACAGTCCTGAAATAAGAGAATTGAATTGTTTTTGGGATATCATTGAATTAAATTTTATTGAATGACTCTTGTAGTAAATGGGGCTTATTTGTTAATGGGATACTAAGAAACTATAGGACCTTATAGCTTGAACGATTCTGTTGCATATTAAATTGGATAACAGTTACCAAACAATAAGTGGTGATAGTAGTACTAATCTGCATTTGAACAGCATGCTCTAGTATCCTATAAACTTTTTATCTTAAGATGTTGCTTCAACGATTTGAAGCAAGGTTTCACAAGCCGTTTCTTTTTGTGCTCCAAGTGCGGATATCCGTTTGGCGTTTGTCAGGAAAGAAATCAACTTCACTTCCATATCAGAAAAGACATTCTTCGCATTTTACGCTTCCATTTACGGAATTTAAACTTTAGGTTTGACTTCACTCTAACTACAAAGAACCTACAAGATGGATTTGATAAAGTTCTTTGAATAACTTTTACACTCTGTCAAATATGTAAAATTTTGCTCATAATTAATTATGGACATTATTGTTGAATTATATCTGAATGCTGTAGTTATTACATAGAAGGCTGAAACTTGTACTTCTATATCATAGAGGAGATGAACTTTAGTGCCATTTTCTTCTAACAGAACTTCGCCTAAAGGGATTTAGTCAGACATAAAAGAACCATAGTGGAATCACACGCATATTTTCTTCATTCTGTAGAAATCAAAGTTTTCGGAGATTCCATAATCTCAAATCTGATTGGCGGATGTAAATGTCGTTTTGGTTGGGAATCATCCCTCAATGATAACGTTTTTTTTGATATAACTCCAAGCTATAATCAGGTTACGAAGACTTTTTGCGTTTAGTAAGTTGACCAACCATTATTGCAAGTAAATGGCTCGAATAACTGAAGTGCTTTTACATAACGATTACCACTGTACTTCTCTACAAAGTTTTCTAAGCTTATCGTTGTTCAAGAATTCAAACGTATTTGTCTTGATTCATTTGAGGTCGCTTTAATTAATAGATCTCAAAGGTGTGATATCTTCTTATAGATGTCTTTTACTAAAATGCCTATCTTTTCTGTGTATTAAACAGATCCGTCCCCAAGTTTAGAGATTAAACAACTTTTCTATAATATGGATGGGAGATATCCACTTTTTCTCCCGATGATAAATATGGTCATTTAAATACAATAACTCGGTACAGTGTATTAGCATACAATCATAAAAAATAAATTTCTACTCGAACTAGAATGAAATGGATTTAAACTGGAAAAAATCTATTTTTATATTCTATTGGTAGACAACCGACATATTTTTTAAAACATGTTGTAAAGTAAGAAGGGGTATTATATCCCACCATAAAGCTGATTTCAGATATGGAAAATTTACCTTCTTCTAATAACTGGCAGGCTCGATTAAGCCGTATTTTATGTATAAATTCAGTGGTTGATTCTCCTGTTATTGCTTTCAATTTCATGTGAAGGCTCGAACAACTCATATTCATTTCCCATGCGAACTGTTTTATGGAAAACTTCATATTATCTATATTTTTCTCAACTACCATATTGGCTTTTTCAAGTATTTCTTTATTCATTGTGGTATTAATTCGTTCTGTCGGCATAATGTTAGAACTATGCTCAAAAATATAGTGAGATGTATGTAGCATATTTAATGTTTTAAATTTTAAAATATTTATGGAGAATGGTTTGATTATATAATCATCAGCACCTACTCGAAAACTTTCCAATTGAGATTCTATATCTGTTTTTGTAGATAAGATATAAACAGGTATATGACGAGTAGATAGATTTTCTTTTACTAGTTTACACAGCTTAATACCATCTATTACAGGCATTATTGCATTTGTAATGATCAAATTAACTTCCTGTCTTTTTAAAATATCCAGTGCTTCTTTTCCGTTTTTCGCTTCTAATAGATAAAACAAAGAGGATAGATTATTGGATATATATTGTCGTAATTCTTCATTGCTTTCTGCTATTAAAATAGTTCCGTTTTTTGTTTTTATCACTTGTGTATTAGTGGGTTCATGCTCATCTTTCATACAAATCTTGTTTGAATATATAGAAGGTATTATATCTTGTTTCTCTTCCATGTTGTCGTTAAGAAACTCATCTTTGTTGTATGAAGACTTGTCCTGTGGAAAATGAATAGAAAAAGTGCTCCCTTTTCTTATTTCGCTTTGCAATATAATTTTTCCATGATGTAATTCAACTAATTGTTGAACCATAGAGAGCCCTAAGCCGTTTTCTATGTAGCTATTTTCTATTTGATAGAAACGATCGAATATTTTTTGTTGTTTTTCTACTGGAATACCGATCCCTGTATCTGACACTTGTAGGACAAGGTTTTTGTCCTCCTTATATAGTCGTATTGTAATGCTTTTTCCAGATTCTGTATATTTAAATGCATTTGCAAGTAATTTATTTGTAATTAGAATTAGAACGTTTTCATCAAAAAAAAGATCTTCATCTTGTAATTTTGTATAGAAATTATATTCAATATGTTTCTTCCTGGATAAGTATTTATAGCTCATGAAACAATCTAGTACTCGTTTATATGCGTTAGAGTGTATTATATTGAGCTTGAGTAAACCTAAATTGATGTCACTAAGAATTTTTGTTTGGCTAATAATGTATGATAATTTATTGGCACTGTCTTGGATGTGTAGCAATTGCTTATATTCCCAATCTCCGTAAATGTGCCTCATTAGTTCTTGTAATGGTGAAATAATTAGGGTTAGTTGGTTATGTAGTTGTTCATATAATATGTTGATATTCATTTGGTATATTTCTTTTTCTTTCTTTTTTCGTATGTTCTTTAGTTTGTAACTTTTGTATAATGGAAAAAGCCATATAGAGCTTAGCACCAATGATAAAAGTAAAAAAATAGTAAGAAGGGGTATATACTTGCCATGATACCCCAAACGTAAACAACGAATACTCTTCATGATAAAATTATTATTATTTATTTGGTGGTAGGAAGCATACTCCTGTATGTAATCAGGATAGATAATTAGAGTGGAATGTTTTTCCTTATATTTTGCAACATTATATCTTTTTAATTGATAAATAAAGGTTGTAAATCTGTGGCGAGCGGAGTATGCTGTCATTTGTCGTTTTCCCTTTTGATTTTGTTTTATGGAAAAAAGTGTGTTATGTGGTGAATAGAAATGTTTTTTGGTGATATCAATATTCAATGTTTCGAGAGCTAATTCTCCTAAAAACATTAATAAGAAATGTATGAATTTCATGACTTCAGTCTGTTTTAAATTAATAAATTACTGTTGCTTTTGATTCATCCTACAATTCCATCTTTTACATTCTTTGTAATCTGGTAGTATGTATTAGATAAAGATTCACGTTATGAGGATGACTTACCGGTTGATAATATCCTTTTTATTTTAGACTATATATTGATATAACAAATATTAATCAGTAATTTTATATGTTCCGATAAATATATTAAATAATCGCACTTTTGCAGAATATTGTGTAGGCGGTCCATGTTTCCAAGAATTATCGCCTATGATGTGATTATTACATAATGCGTATTTCATTTTAATATTAAATTTAATGATTGCTCAAAGATAAATATTTGTTTGTTACATATATTTTATTCTCTTTTACGATTTTAGCACTTTTGTTTTTATTATATAAAACATGTCGATTTTTATATTAAAATTGTTGAAAGATACCGAGTGAAACAATTTTGATATTTTTTTAAACGAAAACGAATATTGCCGAAATGTAAACTTTTTATCTTTGACCTGGATAAATAACTTTAATATCTTATGAAACACTTATCTTTATTGCTGTGCTGTTCTTTCTACGGACTGTCTTCCATATCTGTAGGAGCGATTAATCATGAAAGACCCAATATCTTATGGCTTACTTTTGAGGATACTAGTGCACGTGAATTTGGTTGTTATGGGAACAAGGATGTGCATACTCCAAATATAGATAGCCTTGCTCTCCGTGGTATACAGTTTATGAATGCTTGGTCGGTAGCTCCACAAAGTTCTGCGGCCCGTTCTTCCTTAATCACTGGATGTTATGCTACCACATATGGGATGGATGTTCATCCGATACCTTATGATACTCCCGTAGATATTTTCTTTCCTCAAAAATTACGTGAGGTGGGGTATTATTGTACAAATAATAATAAGACCCATTATAATTCTACTACAAATAATAAGATCTGCTGGGACGAATGTAATAAATATGCGTCATACAATAGTAGTAGACGGAAAAAGCATCAGCCATTTTTTGCTGTGTTTAATACTGTTGTTTCTCACATGGGGCGTATTCGTACCTTTCATACCGAGGGCCGAAGAGATTACACTAGGGAGGGGATTTATCCGAGCTTATTGTCACTTCCTTCTTATCTTCCAGATCTCCCAGAAATTCGTTCTGATTATGCTGCTCATTTGGAGTCGGTACAAGATGTGGATACATGGCTTGGATTCTTTTTGAAAGACTTGAAAGATAGAGGGCTAGATAAGAATACAATCATATTTTTTTTTAGTGATCATGGAGGGTGTCTTCCACGTGGTAAAGGATATTTGTATGAAAGTGGTTTAAAGGTTCCTTTAATAATATACTTTCCACCTAAATGGAGGCACTTGGCAAAGGTTTCTTCAGGTAAGGAATATGGTCTTATTAATTTTACTGATTTAGCTCCCACTGTACTTAGTCTTGCAGGAGTCAGACCACCCAGGCATATGCAAGGCAATGCGATATATGGCAAATTTGTAAATAAGGGTAAGCGTGAAATGCAGTTTGCGTTAGCGTCTAATCAATTACATCATTTTATGCCTGTACGTGCAGTTACGGACGGGCGTTTTAAATATATCCGAAGTTATATTCCATATCGTCAGTTTGCTTTACGCAATTATTATCAATGGGGCATGCCTTCAAATCAAGTATGGGATGAGTTAATATTAAAAGGGGGGGGGAATCCGGAGTGGGGCCAACCTTTTCAAAGTCATCCGGCTGAAATGCTATTTGATCTTGAAAAAGATCCAGACGAACTTCATGATCTTTCTGGTGTTTCTGAATACGAAGGTGTCCTCTGTAAAATGCGGCAAGCATTATCTGCTCATATTCGTGTTACTACTGATTTAGGCTTTTTTTACCTGATTCACGTATAGGGCATATACTTTATGAAAAAGTACGTCAAGAACGCTACCCGTTAGCTGAACTGTATGCCCTTGTTGAGATGGTTGGTACTGCAACAATAGACCTGCTTCCTGTATTAGAAGAAGCAATTACTAGTTCTTTGCCAGAAATGCGATTTTGGGGCGTAGTAGGGTATGCCAAACTAGCCAAAGAAAAACGAATTAGAACTTGTCCTCAAGCTTTGTTGGCATTAATTTATGATACTAACCCATATATAGCTTCGGAGGCTGCTTATGCCATATCTTATTTGGGAAGATATCAGGAAGGTATTACCCGTCTGCTTACTCCTACTTTAGAAAAGAACCGAAAAATAGGTTATTCGTCGTTGGAATGTCTGTCTTTGGATCCAGAAATGCGTGAATATATTCGTCCTTTCATACCGGAACTAAAAGAAGCGGCGGAAACTCTACCACATGTTGAGAATGAAGATGCAGGATTTATGGCACGTGGTATACTTGTAAATCTAGGCGAAATGGATATCAAGGAATTGTATGGTGCCGAGGCCTATGAAAAAGGTTTGAAATTAAATTATACTCGTAGAGCAATGCTTCCCTTGCCTAATTAATTGATGTGTAGATTATTTGTAATAGAATAATCTGATGCAAAGCTACAAATTTAAGTTCGTTCAAATCAAGTAATTCGTACTTTACTTGCATAAAATAATATTGTACTTTCAATTCTTGATAGTAAGTAATAAAGTAAGCATTGATTGTACAAAGTGGAACGCCTGTCATACAACAGTACGAAACCTTTTGTGTAACCTTCTTCTTGTATTGCGTTGACAGCCGTTCCTATTTCCATAGTTCGCAAAGATACAAATTTTTATTTATAATCTCAATCCTCTACATTAAACAAAAGTATTCGCTTTCTCTGTAATCTTTTACCTGCATCCCTTTCGGCTTCCCTTAAGGTTGCCCTACCTGTTACGATGTCGGTAGGGGAAATACGGGGAGATTCTATATAAGTGACTAACGATCGATTCAGCCCCCATTTCTCTTCATCAGCAGTATGATGTCTGTGTAATCTTATATACCTAAATGACCTATCTTAACTGCTTGCCTTTTGGCTATAGCTACCCAATATCCGTAAGCCATTCTTTGTCACGATGGTGCAGCGGTTTACTTATATTGCTACCTAACAATTATACATTGGATATTTCTATATAGGTCCATATTGTCAAGGGAACTCGTACCAAATCATTACTGGTAACGCACGCCTTTTTAGGCTACTATTGATGTAACAATAGGTTCAGACGTAATGCAGAACAATTACTTGTACAACTTCCTGTCGTACGGAATATTTAAAGAAATAAAAATGACTATCTTGTAATGATATTGTTATCTTTTGAGTGTATCCCTATTTAATCAGGGTTTTGGCACGAAAAAGGATGAATATCGTTTCTTGTTTTTTCTTTCTCATTACGCTGCTCCTCTTTCTTTCTTTTTGCAATATATTCTTTGGGGAGTAGACCGAAATAATCAACAAAACACTTTGTAAAATAACTATGGTTGTTGAATCCTACTAAGTAGCATATTTCATTGATCTTGTATTCTTCTTGAATTAATAATTCTGCAGCCTTTTGGAGTCTTATAGCTTTTATATAATTATTGGGTGTCATTTCTGTTATTTCTTTGACCTTTTTAAATAGAACGCTTCTACTCATGCACATTTCCTTAGCTACATCATCCACTGTAAGGTCGTGTTTTGAAATACATTGGACAACAATGTCACTAAATTGTTTTAGGAAACAATCGTCAACATTGTTATCAGAAGGTTCTGATAGAGTAATGAACGAGTGTTTGCTAAAAAAAAGTTGTAGTAATTTTCTTTTTTCTAAAATATTTTTTATTCTTATTTTCAAATAATCAACATTAATTGGCTTCTCAATGAAGGCTTCGGCACCATTTTGAATACAATAGCTTTTAGTGTTAATGTCAGTATTATCTGCAAACATAATAATAGGTATATTGTATAAATTAGCATCTTTTTTTAACCGTTTACAGAGATTTATGCCATTCATTTTAGGTATCATAACTTCACAGATTATTATATCTGGTTTTTCCCCAATAGAGAGTATCTCCATAGCTTCTTCTCCATTAGATGCTGTGTAAATTTTGTACTCTTTTGAGAGTGCATCAGCTAAATATAATTGTAAATCTCTGTCATTATCTACAATTAGTATTCTATTGTGCTTTCTTAAATACGAATCTATCTCAGATTGATTTATATTCGCTACTGAAGGAGTGTCTAATGAGTTCAAATCTTGAATTCTTTCTAGTATTGTTTCATTTTCTATGCTTTTTTCGTAAATCGGTATACTAATGGTGAATGTAGTAAATTTGTTTACTTCACTTTCGATATTTATAGTCATATCCATTTTGTACAATAATAATTTTGATATTGTAAGCCCGAGTCCAAAGCCTGATACATTTACTCTATTGGTCTTATCATAGTGCCAAAAAGCATTAAATACATTCTTTATGTCGTCTTGTGAAATACCAATTCCATTATCATGTATAGTAATGATAATATTATTTTTATAGATCTTTGCTCTGACCTCTATAAGGTTGTTGGTAAATCTTAATGCATTTGAAAGCAAATGGTTCATAATTTTATTCCATGCATCTATGTTAAGGTTGGCGACTACATTTTTTTTGATTTCATCAATGAACACGATATCCACGTCAAGAAAAGAATTGTTTGCTTTAAAGGTGTTAACAATCTGGCTTGTTAAATCTATTATGGGTGTAGGATAAATATTTACTTCTGCATTTATTTTTTTTAAGTCAAGAATTTCATCTGCAAGATTAGAAAGTTTTTTAGAACTATTTTGGATGATAGAAATTTTTTGTGCTATATTTTCTGGTAAATTTTCGATACTAGCAATTTCATTTATTGGATTATTTATCAACATGATAGGAGTTCGAATCTCTTGTGCTAGATTGAAAAAAAACTGTAGCTCAGTTTCAATGCGAGTCTTTTCCCTAACATATTTAATTTTCGCTATTCTATTTTTCTTTTTTTGAACGTGGTGCATGATTGAGTAAGTGATAATACCGAATACTAGAGCCATACATATAAGAATATATATTATTATAGCTACTTTACTATTCCACCAATGCGGTTTTACTATAATATTCCAAGAAATAGGTGTCCCCCATACTCCATCATTATTAGAAGAACATACCCAAAATGTATATTTGCCACAGGGAAGATCTGAGAAGGTAACGTGATTATTTTTCCAGTTGGTCTCAATCCAATTACTATGATAACCTTCCAGATAATATTTGTATTTGTTATTTATTGGTGAGTGATAGCTTAGACTAGCAAATTTGATGGTGAATGGATTGTGCCATTTGTATAAGATTGTACTGTCTGTATGTTTATAAAGAGTATTTGATGTATGGATAAATATAGTGTTAGGTTTTACAGTATTGCTTTTAAGTCTATCTGGAGTGACGATATTGAACCCATTATTTGAACCGAGATAAATTTTACCATCTGATGCAACTATTCCTGAATTAGGATTGAAAAGATTTGTATTTAATCCATCATATTTACCCAAAATGTTACATTTTGCGATAGATGGATTATAACAGAGTAGACCTTCATTGGTACTGAGCCAAAGATTGTCTTTATAGCTTATAATATTATAAATGGATAGATGTTCCATCTCAATATTTGAACATTTCTCTTTTGTTATGGATTCTGTTGGAATATGGTATTTTATTAGACCTTGCCCTGAGGTCCCAATAAAAAGGTAGTCCATATGTAGTGACATAGATGTAATTTCATTAGGTATTTTGATTCCATTGGAGCCTTTAGAAATGTGGGTAATATTGTGGGTAGTAGGAGTGTATTTTAGTATTCCCTTATTAAGAGATGCGAACCAAATGCTCCCTTTTAAGTCTTCACATATAGCAATAATATCACTATTGTACCCTAACTCCTTTTCTTTTATAAATCCATGTTTTTTTGTCCATGTCCAAATTGCAGTTTTGGTACCAATCCATATTTTTCCAGATAAATCTTCATGTATAGAATATATACTTTCGTTTGTTATGCCGTCTTTTTCAAAATAGGGTATATGCTCGACATATTTTGTTTTATGGTTTATTCTATATAGGCCTTTAGAATAAGTACCAATCCAAAGGTATGTATCATTGCTCCAAATTGCGTGAATATTTAAATTAGGATTAGATTTATCAATTGTATATCGATGGCACTTGTCTTTGATCGGATTATATATAAATAATCCTCCATCATCTGTCCCGATGAATATATCACCATTTTTATCTTCATGAAATTTACTGATAATTCTTCCTCTTGCTGATTCAGTTGCGCAATGTCTAATAGTGAAGTTTGAACTATTGGGATTTGAATAGTTTATACCACCAAAATATGTAGTGATCCATAGCCCACCTTCATTGTCTTTTAGGATATCATAGACAAAGTCATCAGATAAACTACTGCTATTGTTTCGGTTGTAAGAAGTGGTAATGTATTTTTGCGTAGATGGATCAAACAATGTCAACCCTTGATCTGAACCAATGTATATCTTGTTAGGCTCGAACGCCTTAATTGTATGGATACGCCCCTGTAATATTGGTCGGCCCCTGTCCGTCAGATAATTTTTAAAACAGGATTCTTCGATAGAATAATGAAATATCCCACAGTCCCAACCACTAATCCAAAGATCTCCTTTCCAGTCTAAACACATAGTGAATGCATTTGTTTCAACCATACCATTTTTTTTATCTTTTATAAGAATTTTCTCGAAAGTATCGCTATCGTGATTGTATCTATGTAAATAACTCCCGGATGCGAGACACCAAATATTGCCTAATGAGTCAGATAATATCTTTGTTGAATAATCTGAATTAAGTCCAACATTCTGTGATTGTCTATAGTTTCTAAGTTCTTTATTATTTGGATTATATTTGAAGATACCATGTCCCAGTGACGCTGCCCATATTTTACCATGTGAATCCTCTGAGATTGATCTTATATGTGATTTTTCGATGTTTAATCCATTTATTTGTTGGAATTTATCCAAATCTTTGTTGAAAAGATATAATCCCTTTTCGGTGCCTATCCATAGTCGATTATTGCGGTCCTCGTATATGCAGTAGATTCCATTATTACCAATAGAATAAGGGTTATTGGAGTCTGTTCTCCAAGTTTTAAATGTATATGTATCATATGTTGTTAATCCATCATTGGTTCCAAACCACATTTGACCATTACTATCTTGAAATGTACAATAAACCGTGTTTGAATTTAAACCTGTTGAGATATCCATATGCTCAAACTTTAAATTTGTATCTATTGCAAATGTTGGTTTAGTGCACAAAATAAATACGGAAATCCAAAAGATAAATGTAAAAAAACTATTGCTACTCATATTTGTATTAAATATAAATTTCGTCCAAATATATAAGAATAATCTTTATTGCACTAATCTAAATCTTTATAAAGCTATTAAAATACAATATTTGTATAAAAAAAGACGATTTTGTTAAAACAGGTGGTGTCAGTGCGGGTATATTTGCAGCGATATTCAAAACATTTATTAACCTTAAAAAAATCACAGTATGAAGTTCTTAAAAAGCAAAATGTTGCTACTTATTGCCTTCTTATTGATTGGTATGGTTGTTTCTGCACAAAATTTAGTTACGGGTGTAGTAACAGATACGGGAGGAACGCCATTACCAGGTGTTAACATTATGTTACTAAATGGGCAATCAAACTATGGAGTTGTGACTAATTTAGATGGGCAGTTCAAAATTGATGTTCCTAACAATTCAACAATTGAGGTCTCGTATGTTGGATTTATTACACAAACGATCAAAGTAAAAGGTGGGCAAAGGCTCAAAATTCTTCTCCAAGAAGACGCACAAAGTCTTGATGAAGTTGTAGTAGTAGGTTACGGTACTCAGAAAAAAGAAACAGTTGTAGGTTCTATTTCTTCCGTAAAACCTGTCCAATTACAGGTTCCTGTCCGTTCACTAAGTCAATCTTTAGTTGGTAATGTAGCAGGTCTTGTTGCTCTTCAATCTTCGGGAGAGCCAGGTAAGGATGATGCTCAATTCTGGATTCGTGGTATAGCAACTTTCACAGGTGATCCTAATCCGCTCGTGCTTGTTGATGGTATAGAACGTCCGCTTGAGAATGTAGATCCACTTGAGATTGAATCTTTCTCTGTATTGAAAGACGCTTCTGCAACAGCAGTTTATGGTGTTCGTGGCGCTAATGGTGTAATTCTTATAAATACACGTCGTGGTTATGATGGTCCAGCTAAAATAGATGTTCGTTATGAACATGGTTTTTCTGCACCTAGTAAGCGTCTGTCTTTTGTAGATGCGGCGACTCGTTCAATGCTTTTCAATGAAGCTGTAGATGCTACTGCTGGTATTTCTTCTTCGTTTAAATATTCGGATGCCGAGATTAAGGCAATGCGTGATCAGACAGATCCAGAGGTATATCCAAATGTTGATTGGCAAGAGGTTTTGATGAAAGATTTAACAATGTCAGAGAAACTGAGTGTAAATATTTCTGGTGGTGGTAAATATGCACGCTATTTCACTGCGGTATCTTTCTATAATCAAGAGGGACAGTATCATATCAATCCGGGCTCTTATTCTTGGGTACCTTCTTCTATTGGGAGTTTTGGTGAAAATGTAAATTATAAGCGTTATAATTTCCGTTCAAATGTAGATATGGATATATCTCCCAAAACAACCGTTAGTTTTGGTATACAGGGAAATGTCTCCGAGAATACAGAGCCTGCTGAAGGTGGTTCCGCTTCTATTTATCGTGATATAATTAATGCAGCACCTAATGCTTTTCCTGTCATATTAAAGGATGGTAGATTGGCCGGCCGTGATGGTCTTAATAATCCATATAACATGTTAACTCAACGGGGTTACGTAAAAAATATCTCCAATGCTTTAAGGGCAAATTTAACTGTAGATCAGAATTTGGATTTTATCACAGAGGGCTTGACTGCAAAACTCACTTACGCTTATGACTATAGTACTGATGCTGCAGATACTCGTTCTCGTAGTATAAACTTTTTCGAACCAACAGGCCGTGATGAAAACGGTGACTTGTTAGCAACAGAATGGTATGCAAGTTCATATCAGGATTATCTTAATTATAGTCACTCAAGTTCGTCTACTCGTTCACAGTATGCAGAAGCTACTATCAACTATTCCCGTACATTCGGAAAACACGATGTTGGTGGACTAGTTATGGGATTTGTAAAGGACAATCGCTACATGATTCAAGGAATGGATTATATTACATCCTTACCTAAACGTAGTCTTGGTCTTGCAGGACGTGTTACGTATGGTTATGATAATCGTTATCTTTTAGAGGCAAATGTTGGTTTTAATGGTTCTGAAAACTTTGCTAAGGGTAATAGAATGGGTATATTCCCTGCAATTGCTTTGGGCTGGGTGGCTTCGGAGGAATCTTGGTTGGCTGGTAATGAAGTTTTAACATGGGCAAAGTTACGTGCGTCTATCGGACAGGTCGGTAATGATCAGATTCCTTCAACTCGTTTTATTTATCTTGCCACAATCAATGAATCTGCAGGTGGGTATAACAACCTCGGCCTTAATTATGACCAATACCAATCTGGAATCGGAGAAGGACGTATGGCAAACAGTGATGTTACTTGGGAGGTTGCGACAAAATACAATCTCGGTGTTGAGCTCGGTTTCTTTAATAATTTCCGCTTAAATGCAGATGTGTTCTATGAAAAACGTGAAAATATTTTCTTGTCACCTCAAACCTCTGAAGTTGCGGGTCTTCCAAACGGTTTTGATATTTATGCCAATATGGGTGAAATGGAAAATAAAGGTTTTGAAATTTCTGGAGAATATTCTAAACAAATTAATAAAGATCTATTTATTTCAGCAAGAGGTAACTTTACCTTTACCAGAAATACTGTCCTTAAAGACGGTAAATATTATGCGTATCCTTGGCAAGATTACAAGGGGGTTCGTTATGGTTTGACTTTGGGATATAAAGCTATGCACCTATTTTCTCAAGAAGAGTTGGATAACATGCCTGAATATTATGAGCAGTTCTCGATGGATAAGACACAGCTTCGCCCAGGTGATATTCGTTATGAAGACCTGAATGATGATGGTAAGATTACTGAAGCTGACAGAACTTGGATTGGTGATCCGTCAATGCCAGAGTTAGTTTATGGTTTTGGTGCATCTCTTAAATATAAAGGATTTGATTTTTCATTCCTGTTACAAGGAGCGGGTAATCGTTCTACTTATTTAACTGGAGGATGGTATTTTCAGCCATTCCAAGCAGACCGTAGTCCTAAGTACATGGGTAATGTCATGACTATGTTCCTTGATCGCTGGACAGAGGATAATCCAAATCCAAACGCCTTTTCACCTCGTTTGAGTTATGGTGCAAATGCAAACAACTACAAAACATCAACATGGTGGCAACGGGATGCAAGTTATCTGCGTATAAAAAATATTGAATTAGGATATACTCTTCCTGAAAATCTCACTAAAAAAATTCATGCAAAATCTATGCGTGTATATCTTCAGGGTGTGAATCTTCTTACAATAAGCAAATTCTACTCTGATTTTTGGGATCCAGAGACAAGTGCAGACTCTTATCCCATGCAGAAAACTATTTATCTTGGTTTGAATTTATCATTTTAACAGTAAATAAATATGAAAAAATATATACATATTGTATTAATGTTACTAGTATTTTCTTCTTGTTCTGATTATCTTGAACAGGACGCGGGCGAATTAAATACTATTGATAAAATCTTTGCTTCAGAAGTTGAAACAAAAAAATGGTATTCGCGCATGTATAGTGATGATTTTATGGTGCAAGAAATGCACTATAGCGGTCAAATACCATATTTTTGGTGTACTGACGAGGCTGCTTATGTTATGGAAAGTAATATTCGTAATATTTCTGAAGGCTTGATGTCGCCAGATAATTACTATGGTTATACAGGTTATAATTTATATTTCTTTGTGCGTTATTATCAAGCTATCCGTCATATTAATATCTTCTTGGAGAATCTTGATAGATGTGTTGAGATGGGGGAACTTGAACGTCGTACAAAATACGCAGAAGCAATTTTCATGCGTGCGTACTATCATTATCTCTTACTTCGTTTGTATGGTCCTATTCCAATAGAGGAAAGTAGTAGAACTGCAGATGAAATAGCTGCTTCCCAGGCACGTAAACCTTTTGCAGAGTGTGTTCGATGGATTAGTGAACAGATTGATTGGGCCTGCGAAAATGGTATGCCTAAAGAACGCAATGAGTCTATTGAATTAGGTCTTCCAACAATCGGGGCGGCTCGTGCTATTCAGTCACGTATGCATCTAATGGCTGCAAGTCCGTTATATAATGGCAACAGTGTATATAGTAATTGGAAAAATAATGATGGAACAGTTCTTATTTCAGCAGAGTATGATAAGGAACTTTGGAAAGTAGCAGCAGATGCGGCAAAAGATGTAATTGATAACTATGGATATAGTCTGAAAGAGCCTAATGCTGAATCTGGTGAACCTACTTTCGATGAGGTGGTTGAGAATATACGTACAATTACTACAACTTGGGGTAAAGATCAAAATCCTGAGTTAATATGGGGGCATCCGAATTCTATCCAGTGGTATGCAAGATGTGCAGTGCCTGCTCGTTGGTATGGTTGGAATGGTCGTTATTCACTGCCGTTAGGTATGATTAATGACTTCTTTATGGCAGACGGTTCAAAGGCTCGCCCATTGGATGAATGGTTTGAAAATAAAGAATTTTCTACTGAAGCCGCTAATGGTACCATTGCAAATACATTCCACATGTTTGTAAATCGTGAACCTCGCTTCTATGCTAACATTCACTTCCCTAATCAGCGTGTATCTTATGCGTACCCCAATGAAGAGGACTCGTATCAAGATGAGGACGGTTATGGTATAGTCGACTTTTGGTATAAAGGTGTTTCAGGCAATGGATCGACTCCTGGTGATAAAAATACAACCGGTTTTTCCGTTCGTAAAAACATTCCGCTTAATTACTGCTCAAATAAAGAAAAGGCTAAAGACACATGGAATTTAAATGTGCCATTCCCAATCATTCGTTTAGGTGAGGTGTATCTGAACTATGCAGAAGCACTTAATGAATATTACGGAGAATCTCAGCATAATGAGGTCTTGAAATATCTTAATGCTATTAGAAAACGTGCGGGTATTGCACCTTATGAGGGTAGTTATTCTCAGGAAGAGATGCGTGAAATGATACGCCATGAGAGAAAAATAGAGCTTTGTTATGAGTGTCAGCGTTTCTTTGATGTACGTCGTTGGTTTATTGCTCACGGACCGAATGGTGCTTTTAATCACAACGAGTATGGTCTTGATATGTCAAAAGGAGAAAACGCCACAGATAAAGAGTTCTTCTCTATGACAGAGGCAGCTATTAAGCGATTTGACATTAAACATTACCTTATGCCTATAAAAGCGTCTGAGTGTGAACTTAATCCAGAATTAGTACAAGCTCCATTCTATTAATAGAGAGTGTTCTATTGATTGTATGGAATTGAAACGATAAAAATACAGTCTTATTATGAAAAGATTTTTTAAAATATTATTTTCGACTGCCCTCATTGGTGTGATGTTTGCTTGTGAGGCAGAGTTGTCGCCAATTACTATAAAACCGGATCCAGTATTTGATAAAACAGGTCTTTATACGGTGAATACCATATCGATTTACGACGAACAAGAGACAGTAGTTAACATTTCGAGAATTTACGGACTTTCAAAAGAGCTCGATTTAACCATTGGGGTAGATGAGACATTATTAACAGAATACAATAATCTTAATGGGACAAATTATCAGTTGATGCCAGCTGAGTATTATGACTTCCCATCTGCTATCAAGTTAAATAAAACGGATAAGGTAGTAGAATTACCCGTCGTGATTAAGCCAAAAGCTCTTGCGGCAAAAGGTATTTCTACTGCTAATAATTACGTACTCCCTCTTTCTTTGAATGCTTCATCTGTTGAGGTGGAGGATAAAGGGGATGCAGCACAGGTGTTGCTTATTCCTAATATTGTAAAACCAACATTTACAGTTAAAGTCCCTGAGGAGAATTTTTCATTGAGTTTTATCAGAGATGTTTTATTACCTCAGACAGTTGAAATCGAAGCAACTTCTAATTTTACTACAATAGATGCTAATATGGTGACTTATGAAGCATCTGCTACAGCAGTTGAAGTTTATAATGATGCCAACGATGTTGATTATAAACTACTCCCATCTGAATACTATAAGGTTAATACCGGAGTATTGGATCCTGAGACTATGAACTATAAAACAAGTATTACGTTCACTTGTGGGAAAATGGAAAGTGACGATATTTTCCTACTTCCTTTGGTTATGGCTTCAGATGTATATCAGATTCAACAAAAGGAGCCAATTTATGTGTTGGTTCAGTTGAATACACTTAAGATGTGGGTAACAGGTGCAGATCAGGTAGTGGTTAATAAATCGGGAAATGGAAAAATTTCAGTTGAAATGAATGCTCCTATTAGCAATGAACAGCCGGTAAAATTGACTGTAGATAATTCTCTGGTAGAATCTTACAATGCAGCAAACAATACTTCATTCATCCCATTCGATCCATCTAAAGTCAATGTATCGACAGAAGCGATTACTGCTGGTGAAAAGAAGGTCGATGTTTCTTATCAAGTCGATCTGACATCTATGCCTTTTGATGGAACCGACTCCTATTTGTTAGCGCTTGTGCTTGATGAATCAGAATTGTTTACGGGAACTAAAGTAGAAAGTGGCGTGATTTATATTCAGCCTTTTAGAACATTAGCAGGTGATTATGAAAAGGAAATTTGGGGTGAGGAAAAGAATAATAGAATTACAGCACCTGCAATCTATTTAGCAGGTGAGAATGGTTGGCCAGCTTCTCAGAATGAAAAGGCGCATAAATATTGTATTAATTACAACAATAAGTGGAGTGGAGGTGTGATTCATTTCAATATTCTTGATGAGTCTGTTGAGGGATATCCGGATAGAAAAAAACTTGGAGATTTTATAGACAGAGCAAATGAAAATTATGGCCGGGGTCATGATCAGGTTATAGATAATGGTTCTTGGGTTGATATGAAAACAGGTGTTGTACACTTTGATCTTAAGGTTGTGGATACTGCATACAAGGATGAAGGAGGGTTTCCAATTCAGTATAATTTTACTCCTAATTTTTAGATAATAGTTTAATATGTGAGAGTTTGGTGGCAATGCTGCCAACTCTTACATATTCTATACTATTTTATTTCATTTTTTAGTCATGCATACAAGCACTTGTTTATTAGTATTATGTACTGTCTTTTTCTCATGTTCAGATTCAAACAATTTTAGACAGGAACCAGATACAACCATTCCCTTGGAAGAAGATAAAACAAATCCTTCATTGATTGTGAATGGTGATATGGAAGATGATATTTCGATGGATTTATCAACAATAGCTGTGTCTGGAGTATGGAGTTACATTGGGGGGTGGAATGCAAAGGCAGCAATTGTAGAGCAAAAGGAGAATAGTGGTGTAAATAATTCCCGTTGCTTGGCCATTATTGCATTGGATGAGGACACTGATGTAATGTTTGCTCAAAAGGTGACCGGGTTAAAGTCTGGTGGCTATTATAAGGCATCAGCTAAAGTTAAAACTGATATGATAGTTGGTGGTATGGGAGCTAATCTCTGTCTTGATTATCTTTGGGCCCCTACTTCTGGAGCGCTTACAGGTTCGCACTCTAAATGGCAAGACTTGGTATTAGAAATAGATGATGTTCCAGAAAATGGAGAGATAATTCTATGTTTAAGATTAGGTAATACTGCAGCAGCTTCTAGAGGACTTGCCTATTTTGATGATGTTGTTTTAAAAGAGAATCAAGATCTATATATTCGTACAAGCAAACATTTTCGTTTAGTTGTTTCTCAGGACTTAGTGCCCATATCTGATCAATTGATTGATGAATGGCTTGCCAATATGGATGATGTATATGAATGTTATAAGGAATTATTTAGGGGAAAGGTTCCTTTTGATGGAAAAATTATCTCAATTCGTTCTAAAGAGATTGATGCATGGGCATATGCCGGAAATCCAATACAATGGAATAAAAACTATATTTACGAATCGCTTCAAACGATTCGGAGAGGAGATTGGTGTTTTGGAATAATGCATGAAATAGGGCATAATTTTGCTCCTTATATTTCAAGTGCTACATATGCTTGGAATTGGAATGAAGAGATATTTGCCAACTTCAGGATGTTCTACGCCTTGGAAAAATTAAATGCAAAAGTTATAACAACAGCCTCTGTTGTACAAGCAGATGGTTCATTTGAATCACAAGAGAAAACGTATACAGGTTCAGAACTTTTACAATTATATAAATCAGAAACAGACAACTGTTACGATCGGACAATAGGTGCCGGTAGAGCGGTAGAGATGGGCAATGCTCTTTGTTATTGTTTAATTCGTATTAAAGAAACTTACGGTTGGGAATTATATCAAGATGTTTTCGAGGAATTATATTCCATTCCAAGAAACGAGGAGCAAGAGAAAAACATGAATCAATGGCAGAAATTCGAATATTTTCTCTCTTTTCTTACTAAGCATGCTAAGGTAGATACGAACGAACTGTTTAGTAAACAAGAATTACAAGTGATAAAATCATATCTTTCTACACAACAATAATTGAAGATTTATGAAATTAAAATTTACACAATTATTTATTTTTATTATTTGCTTTGTTGCTTGCAAAGATGATAATAATGTTATTCCAGAAGATTCTCCAACACCTCCTGTCATTGAGAATCCTAATGCAATAGAGGTATCTAATGCTTCTTTTGAGAATGGATTAGAAGGATGGACGAGGGTAGATTATGCAAACGGCTCTAAAACGCTTCTTGAAGTTGTTGATGGAGAGGGGGTAAATAACAGTAAAGCTCTAAAAATACAGCAATTACCGGAAAATGATGAATGTTGTGTTGGCGTGAAGAGAACATTAACAAATTTAGAACCGGATCAGATGTACCGTATGACAGCTCGTATCAGATATTCAGATATTCCGAACGGTCAAGGTACTGGGCCTGTCATATTTCGACCTAATTCTAAACAATATTGGAATTCGTCACGCTATCTCTATGGTACTGAGCTTAAAAATTGGACAAATGTAACTGTAGATTTTATGTCTGATGATAACGGAGAGGCTGAAATAGTTGCTGCGTTAGGGTTCTGGCAAGGCGGAATGGCTAACGGAGGTCGTTCTACAGGTACTGCCTATTTTGATAATATTAGCGTAGTTAAAGTGACGGATGAATTATTTACTTTAGAAAGTGAATATATGAGAATCTTTATTGAGCCATCTAAGGTTAATATATCTTTGCAGGTCTTGCAGCAATGGTTAAAGAATCTGGATAAGATCTATCTCTCTTATTTAGAGTTGATGGGGGAGGTTCCTCATGAAGGTAGAAAATTAGCTATCCAAACAACCAAAGGAATCTATTCTGGATATTGGGCACTTGCCGGTTATCCAATTTTATGGACTGCTAATGGTACTGCTGTAGAGGATTCATTCTCTCAAATGCTTCAGCATGATGATTGGTGTTTTGGAATCTTACATGAAATAGGACATGTCTTTAATATAGGTGATACTTCTTGGAACTGGAATGATGAAATGTTTGCAAATTTCCGTATGCACTATGCTCTTGAAAAAAATAATGGGAAAGTATATATGGATGGCAGAAATGGAAAACAAGTATTCACAGGAGGAGAGATTTTGGATATGTATAAAATAGATTATGAAAATACAATAGGTACAAAGGTAAATGATAACGGCATTCATTATATGTTAGCACGTATGGCAGCATCGATTACTTGGGAACCTTATAAGAAGACCTTTAATTATCTTAGGAAAAATGGAGGTTCAGGAACAAATAAATACGATAAATTTGTCTATTTTGTAAACACCCTTAACAGGTTTGCTAAGGAAACAAATCCTGATGTAGATGTTTGGGATTATTTTTCTATCTTAGAATTGGAATCTATAAAGAAACAACTGAATTAACACTAAAACAATATGAGATTATTATTTACATACTTAGCTTGTGTATTTCTTGGAGGAATGAGTGTAAACGTATTTGCTCAGGATAAAGTAATTTTTGAAGACGACTTCAATCATAGTAAAAAGTTTGAGAAAAATTGGTTTGACAATTCTACAGAAGAAAAAACAGGTAAAATAGAGTATAAAAAAAGGGGGGGAATCGATAATAGTGGATGTGTAAAGATTTCCAATCCTGAAAGAGGGGCTATAAGAATCATGCATAGCTTGAATAATCTCGAACCTGGAAAACTTTATCGTATGAGTGCCATGATGAAGTGTGTAGGGGTGAAAGAGGGACGTGGAGCTGTCATATACCTTAATCCAGATGGTTTGGAGCAAGGTTGGAATGCCTCTAAGTTTGTTTATGATGATATGGAATGGTCTGAGATTTATATGGACTTTGTTCCAAATCAGAAAGGGGAGGCAACGATTTGTTGTGCTTTAGGTTTTCCTTGGGGAACTTATAATGGTGGAAAGGCATTAGGAGAAGTTTATTACGATAATGTCAGAGTCGAACCGATTGGCGATAAATTATATCATCGTGAAAGTAAGCATTTCATTGTGTCATTGGATAAGGATAAGGTTACGATTACCGACAAGCAGATGGATCGGTGGTTGGCAAACCTGGACAGGACATATGAAGCTTATAAGGAACTCTTAGGAGGAACTCCATACGGAGGTCGTAAGATTATGATTTTAAATACACCAGGTATTGAACCTGGATATTGGGCCCTTGCAGGAAACCCTATTTTATGGAATAATAAAGTAAAAGTTACCGAAGTAATTGAACGTGCTGCTAACCTTGATGATTGGGGCTTTGGTATTCTTCATGAAATTGGGCATAATTTTTCCGCTAGGAATATGCTTGGTAGTGGAATGGGAGGATGGAATTGGAATGATGAGATTTTCGCTAATTTCAGAATGTCATATGCTATAGAAGTTTGTCAAGGTGCAGTAAGCCAAAGAAATATAATTTATCGTGGAGCAGATATAATTAACTACTACCAGATTTTCTATGATGAGACTATTGGTAGTGGTGTAGCGAAGAATAATGGTGATGCTCTTCACTATACATTTCTTCGTATTAAGGATAAATATGGTTGGGACGTATATAAGAAAGCTTTCCGTACATTGTATGCAATCAAAGATGCCGATCTTCCAGAGATGAAAAGTTCTTATGAGAAGTTCTTGTATTTTCTTTCGCACGTATCTACAGCAGCAGGCGAGGATGTAACTAAGACCTGCTACACTCCAGAGGAGTTGAAATTGATTGAGAGGTCTTTAGAAAAATAGTACTAGCAATAATTATTTTGTAATAAAATATGAAGCTCAGACATTTGGTATGTGCGGCTTTGTTGCTGTTTAGTATAGCAGCATCTGCACAACCGATTTATAGATTTAGTGTAAAAGTAGGTATCGACTGCGAGTCAGTAGACTCTTTAGGGGGTGTTGACAAAGTTAAACAGAAAATTGAGTATATGTTTAAGCGTGTCAATAAGGCTTTCAATCATACTCGTCAATTTGATGCAGTATATGATTTCGAGGTAGATTGGGAGGCTTTTTATATATATGATGGCATTTCTGCAAAGGAAGTTAAAAAGCCACATCCCAATCATGATTATTTAGTGATTATCGATGGATATAAGTCCCACCCTGAAGAAGTTGGTGGTGGTTGGTGTGGTTCGAATATTTTAACAGTATATCATTCAAGAACTCATAATGATAGATTTAACGATCCTTTTAACGAAGGTGCTATCGACGGTATTATTCATGAATTCGGTCACGGTCGTGGTGTGCCAGATATCTATGCAATGAAGGTGGATGCTGATAAGAATCCAATTGCTCCGATAGCCTGCGACGGCACTCGTTGTATTATGAACTATCCTTATGGTGAGACTTTTTGGAGTGAATATGCTGTAAATATGATCAACCTTGCCGAGGATAAGATGGTTGAGATTGACAATCTTGTAGCTGATATGCTCCCCAAAAATCTTGCATTCAAGGTGATGGATCCTAATGGAAAACCTGTAAGAGATGCTGAACTTACATTCTATCCTGTAGTTTGGTATTCTAATAGCGTATCTGCCGAGCCTGTGTACTCTACAAAAACAGGGTGTGATGGTGAAGTGAGTTTCGATACTCAAAAAGTATTCCCTACATCTGAAGAATTCGGTGTTAAGTATCCAAATGCCTTTGTTAAGATTGCTTCAGGTGATATGGTTGCTTATGCGTGGCTGCCATTATATGAGATCGAGAATGCCACTTTCGAAGGTAAGAATACACATGAGACTTTTGTTTCTTTAAAAGATACCAGGCCATCCAACCCATTTGAGTTCAAGCCAAACAGAAAGGTATATTATGAACCGGAGGTAAAGGAAACTGCGGCAAGATGGGAGGTCAGCAAAAATGGCGTAATTGAGTGGAATATTACTGAGAACAAGCTTCCTCATTATGACCACATCGAGATGTCAGGTGAGCAGATAGCTTGTGTCCTTCGTTGGAATATTGATGAGAACTCTACTCTGACTACTGAGCGTTCTTTGGTATTTCCAATGCTCCGCAGGCTTCCCAATAATACTCATGCAAGTCTTATGCATAGAATTGCTTTAGATATACCGTCGCTTATTAGCGTTGACGGTCTTGTTCTTCAGAATCCTAAGACAGAGTCTGTTTATATTGATGGTGTATTCGGAAGCGCAGAGACATATTGCATAGGAAAGCAGAACATTGGATCAGGTAAAGAAACATCCCCGGTTCCTGCAGTTAAGCTTACTAGAACTATTTTCCCTTCAGTGGATAAGCCATATTTGTGTGAGCGTTATGTGATAACTAGTATTAGGGACCGTGCTCTGACTCTATATATTCCTGAGTTTACCCAGACATTTAAAACTCTTGACTCTAAGGGCAAAGATGGTGCTTATATCGTGGAAGCCAAGGTTCAGGGATCTGGTACTTATGTTTTGGGAAAAGGTGAATCTCTTACTTTTGATGTTATTTTTTCCGGACGTAAGGCAGCTGAACCTCAGTTTATAGCAGATGTTAAAGCAGAGCTTCAGGCACGTAGAGATTTCATCAATAAAGATATCGATGGTGCATTAATATTAGAAACGCCGGATTCTGTTATTAATACAATGTTCCGTTATGCCAAGATTCGTACCGGCGAGAGCATTTGCAAAACAGCAGGTGGCTATATGCATGCACCGGGGGGGGAGTCATATTATGCGGCAATTTGGGCAAATGACCAAGCAGAGTATGTAAATCCATTCTTCCCATATTTGGGTTACTGGCGTGGCAATGAGTCGGCAATTAACTCATTCCGTCATTTCGCCCGTTTCATGAACCCTGAGTTCAATCCAATTCCAAGTTCAATTATTGCTGAAGGTACAGACATCTGGGCAGGTGCCGGAGACAGAGGTGATGCTGCGATGATAGCCTATGGCGCTTCTCGTTTCTCGCTTACTTATGCTGATAAGGCAGTGGCACAGGAACTCTGGCCATTGATTGAGTGGTGTCTTGAGTATTGCGATAGAAAGCTTAATCATGCCGGCGTAGTAATGTCAGATACAGATGAACTTGAAGGTCGTTTTGAGGCTGGTGATGCAAATCTTTGTACTTCATCACTTTATTATGACGCATTGCTTAGCGCAGCCAGCCTGTCAAAAGAACTTGGGCTGCCGGCGTCTGTCGCTAAAGCATATCGTAGCAAGGCTGCAACATTGAAAGTTAATATCGAAAAGTATTATGGTGCTACAGTTAGTGGTTTTGATACTTATAGATATTATGATGGAAATGATATTCTTCGTTCATGGATTTGTATTCCATTAACAGTCGGTATCTTTGATCGTGCTGAAGCTACCGTAGATGCACTATGCAGCCCGCTTCTTTGGGAAAAGGATGGTCTGCTAACAGCTCAGGGTAGCACTACTTTCTGGGATCGTTCTACTCTATATGCTCTTAGAGGCATTTATGCAGCGGGAATGGCTGATATTGCTACTGAAAAGTTAAAATATTATTCAAAAAGGCGTCTTCTAGGTAATCACGTTCCCTATGCGATTGAGGCATGGCCAGAGGGCTCACAGAGACATCTTGCAGCGGAGAGTGGTCTGTATTGTCGTATCATTACTGAGGGTATGTTTGGTATTAGACCTACGGGGTTTAAGAGCTTTGACATTACTCCGTCTATGCCATCCGATTGGAATGAAATGGCACTTAAAAGCATTAGGGCATTTGGGAAAAATATCGACGTAAAAGTATCTCGTATTGCTGCGGGCAAATTAAACGTTGTTATAAAGGTAAATGGCTTAGTGAAGAATTACAAAATCTCTGAAGGCGCTAAAATTAGCGTAAAAATTTAAACTAAATCATAATTATTAATGGATAAAATTAATGCTATAGTAAAGAAGCTAATTATGAACGTAATGATACTTGGACTAGGAATCTTGGTATCGTGTTCCAAGGCACCTGATTTCATTACAGTTACTTCGCCTGATGGTAAAATCAAACTTGTTGTAGATTTGAAAGACAGTGTTAGTTATTCTATCGTTCATGAAGGAGAGGTTCTTGTATCACCATCTGCTTTGGCTATGAAATTTGAGGGGGGCAGGATGTTAGGTGTCGGTGAAGCTTCTTACAAAGTGAAAATTGGTTCCGCATCCGAGTCTGTAGATGCCCCCTTTTATCGTCAGAATAAAATCTCTGCAGAGTGGAATTATGCCCGCGTAGATTATGCCGACTGGACATTAGAGTTTAGGGTTTACAATGAGGGTGTGGCATGGCGTTTCGAAACTGAATTTGAATCTGATGCAGTGGTTCTGGATGAGACGGCACAGTTCGTGTTCCCGGAAGATCCGATGGCTTGGGTTCCTTATTCAAGAGGAAAAGATCTGATTGCAAATTCTTATCAGAGCCAGTATACTTATGAGAAAGTAAGTAGGTTTGGCTCTCAGTCTAACTTGACTTTTCTTCCTGTTGCAGTGAAAAATAAAAGTGGTAAGACCCTTTTAATTTGTGAGTCAGATCTTCGTTCTTATCCAGGTATGTTCCTTGAGGGTATGGAGGGCGGTTATTCAGCAACTTTTGCTAAGTTGCCGGATAGCACATATATTACTCCTACCAGATGTCAACTTAAGATTGCCACTCGTCAGGATGTAATCGCTAGAACGGAGGGTACTCGTTCTTATCCATGGCGTATTGTTGCTGTGGCAGAGAATGATATTCAGCTGCCTACTAACGACTTGGTTTATCTTTTGGGTGAGCCGAGAAAAGTTGGGGACGTGAGCTGGATTAAGCCGGGACTGGTTTCCTGGGAGTGGTGGAATGACTGTGGCTTGACTAATATAAATTTCAAACCAGGTGTAAATACTGAAACCTATAAAGCATATATCGATTTTGCAGCCAGATTTAACATCCCATATATCATAATTGATGAAGGATGGTCTGCGAAGGATGATATTATGGTTATCAAAGAGGCCGTTGATCTGAAAGGTCTTATTGCTTATGGTGCTGAAAGAAATGTTGGTATCATTATTTGGGCTGTAGCAAATGTACTGGACGATAAACTTGAGGAAGCGTGTGCTTTCTACTCTCAGATGGGAGTAAAAGGTTTCAAGGTAGACTTCTTCGACCGTGATGACCAGAGGTGTGTTGATATGGTTTATCGTTTGGCTGAAGCCGCAGGAACATATCATTTGATGCTTGACCTTCATGGTATATACAAGCCGACAGGACTTAATAGAACTTATCCTCACATCGTAAACTTCGAGGGTGTTTTCGGTCTTGAGGAGGTGAAATGGTCTAATCCTGATATGCCGCTTTATGATGTAACTTTCCCATACATCCGTCAGGTGCAAGGGCCGGTAGATTATACTCAGGGTGCATATATAAACAGCACTAAGGAAGGTTTTGAGATTAATTATCATAAGCCTATGAGCCAGGGTACAAGAGCCCATCAGGTGGCCACTTATGTAGTATTTGATTCTCCACTTGCCATGCTCTGCGATACTCCTTCACACTATTTGGCTGACGTTCCATGTACTGAGTTTATCACTTCTATTCCAACTGTGTTTGAACAGACTCATATTATCGCAGGTCAAATTGGCGAATACATTGTAACTACCCGTGAGAAAGATGGTAAATGGTATGTCGGTGCCTTGACAAACTGGGATGAAAGAGAAGTTATTATCAATCTTTCATTCCTTGAAAAAGGAAAACAGTACACTGCTAAGCTATTGGCAGATGCTGCTGATTCATCTGTTAAACCTGAGAAATATAAAATCTCTACTATTGATGTAGATTCTGCATCTGAAATCTTAGTTAAATTGGCTAAGGGTGGTGGAGCTGCGTTGATTATTGAAGCCAAATAATTATTATTTGAATAGCCATTTAAAATAGAATACATAATGAAGAAAATTACTCAATTATTCCTTTTGTTGGTAGTTGTTTTCGTAACAGCATGTAATAACACTCCTAAAATAGTGTACTTGACAGATTATCTGGCTAAGGATCAAATGGAAATTGATGCTATGCCGGCAATTCGTGAGGCTTTGGATTACTGCCGCGAGGTAAAAGCAGAAAAACTAGTGCTTCCAAAGGGAACACTTTGTATTAAAGCTGACAAGGCTTACGAGAAATATCAGTTTATTAGTAACAACGACGAGAGTCTTAAGAGAATTGCATTCGAACTTGAGGGTATGCAGAATTTCACTGTAGAAGGTCAGGATACTAAGCTTCTTTTTACAGGTTTCGTTTCTGCATTCAGCCTTGAGAATTGTAAGAATGTACGTATCGAAGGTCTTTCTATTGATTATACTCGTACTTTCCATTCAGAAGGTATTATTGAGGCTGCAGGTAATGGCTACCTTGATATTCGTTTCCCGGATGAATATCGTTGTAATATAACAAATGGTTGTCTTTATTTCTCTGATGAGAATGGTATTGTTTATGACTTTTCTAACCTGCTGGAGTTTGATACAGAGAAAAAAGAGCCTGCATACCTGGTATGTGACTATTGGCTTTCTAAGAGAACTATCCCGGCAGAGCGAATCAAGGATAACCTTATTCGTATCAAACGTCATGACCTGAAGGGTACGGTCGGTAATACAATGGTATTTGGTGCAGCACGGAGAATTAACCCCGCATTCTTCATTTCTAATTCAGAGACTATCCATATTTTCAATGTAAACATCTGGCATTGTGGTGGTATGGGGGTTATAGCCCAGCTTAGTCGTGATATCGAACTTAATAATGTAAATGTAGTTCCTTCACCAAACACAGGTCGTATTATCAGTATTACAGCTGATGCAACTCACTATGTGAACTGTGCCGGTTATATCCGTATGATTGGCTGTACCTTCTGCAACCAGAAAGATGATGCGACAAATATCCACGGTCTTTACATGGCTGTTGATGAGATTCTTGCCCCTGACAAGGTTGTCTTCAAGTGGAGAAATTCAGGTCAATATGGAGTTGACTTCCTTGAACCAGGTATGAAGGTTGAGTTAGTAGATAACAAGTCTGTAGTGACTAAGTGCTATGCTGTAGTTAAAGAAGTTGAGCGTCTTAACAAGATTACTACTATAGTTACATTCGAGGAGAACCTCCCTGAGGGAATCGAGAAAAATATGCTTATTGCTGCTGACGAGGAGTATCCTGAAGTCTTGATCAAAGGTTGCCACATGGCAGGGAACAGAGCACGTGGTCTTCTCCTTGGTTCAAGAGCCAGGATGATTATTGAGGATAACTACTTCCATATCCCGGGTGCAGCCATCCTATTCGAGGGGGACGGTAACTTCTGGTTCGAACAGGCAGGAGTAAGAGATGTTATCATTAGAAATAACGTATTTGAAAATGGAAATTATGGTTATCCTACCTGGGGGAATGCTTGTATTGCTGTTGGTAGCCGTATCCCTGATCAGTCGGGTGATGAGTGCTATCACAGAGGAATCGTAGTAGAGAATAATGTATTCCGTGTTTTTGATCCGCGTATTGTAAATCTTTACTACGTAGACGGCTTTACATTCCGTAACAATAAGATCGAAATGACTAACGACTATCCCTATAATGGTGATGTGAAAGATCATTTTATTTATAAGAATTCTAAGAATATCGTTATTGAGCACAACTAAGAACTATGAGACATTTATTATTTGCAACAATATTAACACTTCTGCCATCATTACTAGTGGCAGAAGTAAAGTTACCATCTATTCTTGGCAGCAACATGGTGCTTCAGCGCAATACAGAAGTTACTCTTTGGGGCACAGCTGATGCAGGTAAGACAGTTAGTATTACTACATCTTGGAACGGCAAGAAGTATAAAGTAAAGACAGATACTGATGGTGCCTGGAGTCTTAAAGTGCCCACATGTGAGGCAGGTGGCCCTTATTCTATCACTTTCTCTGATGGAAAAGAACTAGTAATCGATAATATCCTTCTTGGTGAGGTATGGGTATGTGGTGGTCAGTCCAATATGGAAATGCCTGTTGCGGGTTTCATGAATCAGCCTGTTGAGGGCTGTATGCAGGCTGTACTTGATGCAGAAAACTATCCGGGCATAAGAATGTTCACTGTTCCACGTAATTCTTCAGATGAGCCGGTTTACGACTGCAAAGCTCAGTGGCAGTGTTCTACTCCTGCTTCTGTAAGTGCATTTAGTGCGACAGGTTATTTCTTTGGACTTACTCTTTATAAAACTCTTCGAATTCCAATTGGTTTAGTAACATCTAATTGGGGAGGAACAAATATTGAGGCTTGGATGTCTAAAAAGTCAATTGATGCAATCGAGGGTCTTGATATGGAACGTATCGCTAAATGGAAAGGCGAAAGTAGTAAGCCTGCAGGACTTTTCAACGGCATGATCTTTCCTATCGCGAACTTCACTGCTAAAGGATTTATCTGGTATCAGGGTTGTTCAAACCGTATTAATTGGTACGACTATAAGGACCTTCAGGTAGGCTTGATCAAACTTTGGAGAAAGATGTGGGGTAATGATGAAATGCCATTCTATATTACTCAGCTGGCACCATATAGATATGAAGGTGACCACTTACGTTCATTGCCACTTGTAATTGAGGCTCAGTATCAAGCTGCCGCAGAATTGGAGCATGTTGGTGTAGCTGCTACAACAGATTTGGGGCACCCAACCTGTATACATCCAGCTAAGAAGTTAGAAGTTGGACAACGCCTTGCTTTTTTAGCTTTGGCAAATGATTACGGAATTGAGGGAATTCCGGCTCCATCTCCTACCTATAAGTCAATGGAGCGTGAAAAGGATAAACTTGTGATTTCATTCAATAATCTTTCTGAACCATATAAATTCAATGATGCCAACTCTATTGTTGGCTTCAGTGAAACAGGAACAATGAGATTTCAAGGCTTTGAGATTGCAGGTGAAGATGGAGTATTCTATCCGGCAACAGCACATTTGAAATGGTGGGAGAACAAAATCATGGTTAGTTCAGATAAGGTCCCAGAGCCAGTAGCGGTACGCTATGCGTTTAAAAACTTCTGCCCAGAGGCAAATGTTAAAACGAACTATGGTCTTCCATTGGCACCATTCCGTACAGATAACTGGGAAATTCCTGCTGAGGAAATAGGTGAAATTCGTTAAGAACCATTAAGTGAAAAAATATTCATTTTAAAGTCTGAATAATATTAATGTGGAGAGGATATAGTGCTAAAGTTGTGCTGTAATCTTTTCTTGCAAAAATGATTCACAAGGCAACTAATTCATCGCAAGTTAGTTGCCTTTTTGTATCTTTAAACTCCCTAAAAATATTTTACACCTAAAACGAGGGTAATCTGAAATAAAAAACACATGGTAAAGATACAAAAAATATCAGAAATCGAACCTTGTTTAGATTTTACAGAATTCGATATGCTTAAAAAATATCGTCAAAGTTTTGCAACGAGTGAATTAGGTCGCCTCCAGGCTCTGTTCCCTTTTTCGGAACTGGGCCAACAAATGTATTTGCATGAAGCTTCTCTGGATCGTGAAAGTTATTTTTCTCTCGAAGGTAAAAATTGTTTTTCCGGTACACGTTCTGATAAACTAAATGTATACTAATAAGATATATAGCCCGTGGAGCGTCCAATCTATTATCCTGTTGTAGCCTTGAAATTGGGGATTTCCTGAGCATGTATAATGCCCAATGTCTACTGTTATTAATCCTTTTTTGCAAAAGGTATGGTAAAACAATAAAGAAATTGATTTGCTTCAACAAAAACAACTTTTTTCATTGCTATGACATATTAATTAATTATTTTTCTTTAGCAAAGAGAGGAATATAAACGAAAAAGGAGCAGATAAACGAAAAAAGATTGCAAATAAGGGGCCTAGTGAGAAACGGACTGCAATGATGATACCTAATGAAACCGAAAAAGCTAAGTGAAACCGGAGTTGCAATACTATCGTTACTCTTTTCCGAACGGTGGCAGAGGTTTCCAATATACTGAATTACAACCTTGATTCGAGAAGTTTCGACTGTAAAAGCGACCGGATTATTCCCATATTTGTAATATCGACGATTAAGTGCTATCATCACTTTATGAGCTATATTTTTTCGTTAGCGACTGGAGGACTCCGGAATATATATGCACATGCAATAGAAACCATAATAAATAAGCAAAATATTCACGGATATTAAGATGTTCATATAGGTAAAATGGAATCCCTATTCTGTCCAACCGTCATATATAATATTCCACCAGTTCGACCAGACCTGCGCGTAATGCATATCTGGTCGCTTCATACACATTGTTGACCCCAAGTTTTCTGAATATATTTTTTTTATGGGTGACAATGGTATGGACGCTTGATATCCTTTCCGCGGCTATTTCCTTTACGGATTTTCCACGCGCTATCAACTTGAGAATGTCCGTTTCCGTAGCGGTGAGGACGGAATGATGTTCCGGCCTGCCGGAATTGCTTATCAACAGTTCGGTTATCTGATAACAAAGAAAACGCTCTCCCAAAGCCATACATTTCAATGCGGAACGGATTTCCTCACCGGAACTCTCTTTAAGAATCATTCCGACATTCTTTTCTACTCCCAGTCTCCGGATAAACTGCTCGCTCAGTTCATCTGAAAATAATAGCCAGCGGACATCCGGAAAGCGTTTTTCTATAATCAGAAACTCTTCTACGCCATTCATGTCAAACAAAGTATAATCAAAAATGACAAGGCATTCATTATGTTTTGTCAAGGCTTGCAGAAGTTCCCGCTTGTCCGCCACATCTTCAGTATGGCATCCTTCGAACAGGTCGGAAATATACCCATGCATTCCTCGCCTGGTTATATCTTGATTGTCCGCGATAATAAATATTGTATCAGTATTCATGACTGTTCCTAATAAAAGTTCAACGGGATAATATAATTAAAAGATGTCGTTTTCCCCTGCCTGTCGCAGTATGTTTGCGAACAGTGACGATCATCTGTTCTCCTTTGACTGACGTCTGGATGGTCTGGGCAGTGACAACTGTTACAACGGGCAAATCTCAATGTCCTAGAATTTTTTCCATATACAGATTGCATCTGTCGTACATAGGGTTCTTCGCTTCCACCTGACGGAAGCCGAGTTTGTGGTACAGCCTGACGGAAGCCGCCAGCCGTGTATTGGCCTCCAGAAAAATATCGGTCACACCATGTTCCCCTGCATATTTCAACAGGGCGACTCCTAACAGAAAACCGATCCCTTTTCCTTGTTCGGCAGGAGAGACAGCCATCTTGGCCAGCTCATGTCGCCCGGTATCAGGATGGTACATCAATGCGCAACACCCCACCACCTTTCCACGATTCAAAGCAAGGAATATCTCTCCCCTCTTGTCTATTATCTCCCCTTCGGGATCACCCAGTATCTTCAGGTCGGATTCTTCCAGACAGAAAAATCTTTCAATCCATTCACGGTTCAAACGAATGAAATCACTGCGGTATTTCCTGTCCCAGCGCGTGATCTCTACAGAATCTCGAATTTTATTTGTTACCATAGAAATATGTTTTGTCCTTGTGATTCAACAAGGTGCGTAATTATGGCAAAATTACAGTAGATGAATGAACCGCCCAATATTATAAAGAAAAATAGAAAATAACACTATTTCATAACCTTTTCAAAGAACAATTATACTATAACGAATATCTGGAGATTCATAAAAAAGAATATTATTCCAAATCAAAGCCTCTAAAACAGATATTACGCCATGTTTCGTATACGATTTAGGTTTTATCACTAAATTTGCCGCGATATACAGATGAAGATAAATATATAATAAAAGAAAAAGCAATGAAAAAACAAACCCAAGCAATCCATACCCGATTCCAACGCCGGGATGCCTATGATGCCTTGAGCATGCCGGTGTACCATACGGCTGCCTACGAGTTTGACGATGCCGACAGCATGTCGGACGCATTTTGCGGTCGGACGGACTCTCCTGACTATTCCCGGGTGATGAATCCTACGGTAACTTTTCTTGAAAACAAGGTGAGGTCCCTCACCGGTGCTGCGGACGTTATCGCCCTGAGTTCCGGTATGGCGGCCATCAGCAACACCCTGTTCTCGGTGGCAGCCGCCGGCAGGAATATCGTCACATCACGCCACCTGTTTGGTAACACCTATGCGCTCATTACCGGAACGTTGCCTCGTTTCGGAGTGTCCCCCAGACTGTGCGACCTGACTGACATCCGGTCCGTGGAGAGTGCTGTGGATCGTGATACTTGTTGCATCTATCTGGAAATCATCACCAATCCGCAGATGGAGGTTGCAGATCTGCAGGCGCTCTCCCTGATTGCTCACAGAAAGGGAATCCCCCTCATAGCCGACACCACGCTCATTCCTTTCACGGAATTCAGTTCGCATAGCCTTGGAGTGGACATAGAGGTGGTTTCCAGTACCAAATATTTGTCCGGTGGAGCTACTTCCATCGGCGGACTAGTCATGGATTATGGGACCTGTCCCGAATTCGGCAGACGCATGCGTACGGAAATGCTTTTCAACTTGGGTGCTTATATGACCCCGCATGTAGCCTACATGCAGACCATCGGACTGGAGACGCTGGATGCACGTTACCGGGTACAGTCCGGCAATGCCGCCGTAATTGCGGAACAGCTCCGTACCCAGCCTGATGTCCGGCACGTAAATTATATAGGGCTGGAGGATAACCCGTACCATGCGCTGGCACAGAGGCAGTTCGGCTCCACCGCCGGTGCCATGATAACGATGGAACTTGAAAGCCGAGAGGCGTGCATCAGTTTCATCAACCGTTTGAGACTGATACGACGCGCCACCAACCTGTTTGACAACAAGACACTCGCCATCCATCCCGCAAGCACTATTTTCGGGCTATTTACCGAAGCACAGAGGCGTGAGATGGATGTAAGGGATACGACTATCCGTCTTTCCATCGGACTGGAGGATACGGACGATCTGCTGGAGGACATCGAACAAGCGCTGGGCTAACGATCATATAGGAATAATCATTAAAGACAGAAGCAAGTATGGAAAGATACGATTTTGGCAAAATTGTGGACAGAAGGGGCACAGGCGCCCTGAAAATAGACGCACTGCAAGAACGTTACGGTAACGCCGGGCTGCTTCCCTTATGGGTGGCGGATATGGATTTTGAGACTCCGTCCTTCATCATCAGAGCGTTACGTCAACGACTGGAACATCCGCTGTTCGGTTATACGGTGGAACCGGAAGAGTACAGAACGGCTGTCATCGAATGGATCGCTTCACACCACGGATGGAGGGTGGAACCGGAGTGGCTGTCATACATCCCCGGAATAATGAAAGGTATCGGAATGGCCGTCAATGTATTTGTGAAGGAGGATGAGAAAGTCATCATACAGCCTCCCGTCTACCATCCCTTCCGCATAACCCCTCAGGAGAACGGGCGTGAAGTGGTATATAACCCGTTACGGGAGAATGAAGACGGCTCCTACAGCATGGATTTTGAGAATCTTGAAACCGTGGCTGACGGGAAATGCCGGATGCTGATTCTCTCCAATCCTCATAACCCCGGCGGTGTCGTATGGGACAGGGAAACACTTATCCGCTTGGCAGATTTTTGTTACCGCCGTGGCATCCTTGTCATCTCCGACGAGATACATTGCGATATGGCGTTGTGGGGCAACAGGCACATTCCGTTCGCCACGGTCTCCGAGGAGGCTTCCGCATGCAGCATTACTTTCGGAGCACCTTCCAAGACATTCAATATCGCCGGTATCGTCAGTTCCTATGCCATCGTTCCTGACAGAAATATACGCCGTCGTTTCTTCGGATGGATGAAAGCGAACGAGCTGAACGAGGCACCGCTTTTCGCCCCCATAGCCACCATTGCAGCATTCAAGGAAGGTGAGCCCTGGCGCAGGGAAATGCTCCGCTATGTGGAAGGCAACGTCGATTTTGTAATGGACTATTGCAAGAAGTATTTGCCAGCTGTCAAGCCTCTGCGTCCGCAGGCTTCATTCCTTATATGGCTGGACTGCCGTGCCCTGAAGCTGAATCACGACCGATTGTTGCATCTTTTTGTAAACAAGGCCCGCCTGGCATTGAATGACGGCGAGATGTTTGGTCCTGGCGGCGAGGGATTCATGCGGATGAATGTGGGCACTCCCAGAGCGGTGCTCCGGCAGGCAATGGAACAGCTCCGGCAAGCGGTGGAGGCATTATGAACACTTTTTATATTAGCAGAAAACGATGGATACTTCAAGAAAATTGGACCATGTGGACATACAGATGCTCCGCACATTACAGGAGAATGCCCGGCTGACAGTCAAAGAGCTCGCGGCGAAAGTCCGCCTTTCATCCACTCCCGTATTCGAACGGCTCAAGAGGCTGGAGGAAGGAGGATATATAAAAAAATATATGGCGGTACTGGACGCGGGAAAACTTGACCGGGGATTCGTGGTGTTCTGTAATGTGAAACTCCGGCGGATGAACCGGGATATCGCCGGGGAATTTGCACGTATCGTGCAAGATATCTCGGAGGTGACCGAATGCTACAACATATCGGGCGGCTTCGACTATCTGCTGAAAATCCATGCCCCGGATATGAAATATTACCAGGAGTTCATCCTCAATGTATTGGGGACGGTTGAAAGCCTCGGCTCCATTGAAAGTATGTTTGTCATGGATGAAGTGAAGCATGTTTACGGTATCCATATCTGATCTTCCGTATAAGCTACGCCAACCGGCCTCCGACACGCCTGACCGCCCCCCCTTTATCACGGATACCATATTTGTGGGATAAAATATACCGCACTGGTGGTATTTTCCGCCGTGTAAATCCATACTACCTTTGCATGGACAGTTCCTGTACGGAGATTCAGGTATCTGTCAATCAAAGAAAGTAGCAATGGAAATAATAGAAAAATTGAAACAACGGGTACTCCGGGGAGAGTCATTGACCCGGACAGAAATCATGGAGCTGGCCGAAACAAAAGGGAGGGACGCCCTCTACAAGGCTGCCGGAGAAATTACACGCCACTTCGGGAAGCCGTCTTTCAACCCGTGCAGCATTATCAATGCCCGTGCCGGCAAATGCCCCGAGAACTGTAAATGGTGTGCCCAATCCGGACACTACTATACCGGTTCCGAAGTCCATGGGATTGCTCCGGCTGACAAGGTGGTGGCACAGGCCAAGCGGGACGAGAAGAAAGGTGTGAGGCGCTTCTGCCAGGTGACGAGCGGCCGGTCCGTAAAAGGGGATGACTTGGAAAAGATTTGCGAGAACTATCGTGAACTGGGAAAAAATACCCGTCTTTTCCTGTGTGGCTCGCTGGGACTGTTAGGGAAAGGAGAGCTGCAACAGCTCTGGGATGCAGGCGTGAGACGCTATCATTGCAATCTGGAAGCGCCACCTTCCTTTTTCCCACAATTGTGCACGACCCATACCATTGAGGAGAAGATACAGACTCTGAAATGGGCCAGGGAGATTGGTTTTGAGATATGCAGTGGTGGGATCATAGGCATGGGGGAAACACGTACCCAACGTATCGAGCTGGCCATCGCATTGCGAGAGGTGCGGCCGGAGTCTATTCCTATTAATATTCTGTCGCCTGTCAAGGGCACTCCCCTGTCCGATACGGCTTCCATTGACGATGAGGAGATATTGCTGACCGTAGCTGTTTTCCGTTTCCTTCATCCCGGGGCGGAATTGCGCTTTGCCGGGGGAAGGGGCAGGCTCTCACGTGAAGTACAATTGGAAGCACTCGAAATCGGCATCAATGCCGCTGTGGTAGGCGACTTGCTGACTACGACCGGTTCCTGCATAGACGAAGATAAGGCGTTGACCACCGAAGCCGGCTATCACGTCTGGTTGTAACGAGGAATCTGAAACGAAAAGGAGGAGGAATGATTGATTTCACGGAAGAGGAACTTCAACGTTACAGCCGGCATATCCTGTTGCAAGAAGTCGGAGCGGAGGGACAGGAAAGGATACGACGGGGGCGTGTGCTCGTTATCGGTGTCGGTGGGTTAGGGTCACCTGTCGCCCTCTATCTGGCAGCTGCCGGAGTGGGGACAATCGGCATTGCGGACGGTGACACGGTGGAGCTTTCCAACCTGCAACGCCAGGTGATACACTTCACGCCGGACGTGGGGCGCAACAAGGTGGATTCCGCCGGAGAGAAACTGCGGAAGATAAATCCCCATGTCCGCATCAACACCTATCATGAGAGCCTTACAGTGGAGAATATTTTGGATATCGTCAGAGAATATGACTTTATCGTGGACGGTACGGACAATTTCCCCACCAAGTATCTTATCAACGACGCCTGCGTCCTGGCAAGCAAACCTTTTACCCAGGGGGGAATCCTGCGTTTCGAAGGACAGATCTTCACCCATCTTCCGGGCACGGCCTGTTACCGGTGCCTGTTCGGTGAGCCTCCTGCAGGCGGCTCGCCTTCCTGCTCGCAAGCGGGCGTACTGGGAGCCATAGCCGGCATAGTGGGTAGCATTCAGGCGGCAGAGACCTTAAAATATCTGACCGGAACGGGAGAACTTCTGACCGACCGTCTGCTGACATTCGATGCCAGGACTATGGAATTCCACCGGATAGAGTCTTGCCGACAAAACGATTGTCCCTTGTGCGGAATACACCCCATGATAGAAGAGCTTGTCAGTTATGGACAGCCAGTGTGCGATTTGAAACCACACCGGAATCCATAGCAGGTCCTTTGGTACTGACGTTAAAAAACACAATAAAATGGGAATCATAGAAAACGCAATTTATTATCAAAGTACAACTGGCGTGAGGAAACTTTCACTCATCGCCTTCAGCGGAGATTTCGACAGGCTGACTGCCGTTTTCACGCTAGCTACCGGCGCCGCTGCCGTCGGTTACGAAGTAAACATATTCTTTACCTTTTGGGGACTGGATGCCATCAAGCGGAAACAGGGACGCTCTTTTACAGGCAGGGGATTCCTGTCCAGGGTATTCGGTTTCATGATGGGGGGACTGGGAACAGCGCCGGCCAGCCGTTTCAATTTCATGGGGCTGGGACCGAAAATATTCCGTTACATGATGCGCAGGAACAACGTCGCCACACTGGAAGAACTGCTGGATGCTGCCAAGGCGCTTGGCATCCACCTATATGCCTGTGAGATGGCGATGCACATTCTCGGACTGGAAAAAGGCGACTTCATCCATGAAGTGGAGGATGTCCTGGGAGTGGCCACTTTTCTGAAACTTTCCCAAGGGGGGCAGACCTTATTTGTATAACAACGCCAAAAACAAAAAGATGAACCATATACTTGACATTACCCGGGAACACTGCCCCATGACCCTCGTCCGCACCAAACTGCGACTTGCACAAATGGCCGAAGGCGATACGCTGGAAGTCCTTTTGTGCAAAGGAGAACCGTTGGATAACATACCCCGCAGCCTGCAAGAGCAAGGTTATAGGGTGCTTTCCATAAAACATTATGGAGGGGGCACTTATAAAGTTACAATAGAAAAATAAGAAAAACATGCTCCAGCATCCTGGACATACCGATATTGTAAAATACCGCAGATGCGGTATGTAAAAATGCCATTAGAATGGTATTGTGTGGCTTTCGGTTCCGATTTATCTTTGCACCATGTTTTTAATACATCATAAAAGAAGATAATAGTTTGTGAGTTTAAGGTAAAAGGAAAAGAGATGGTAAAAAACAGAAAGTTAAATCGTTTTCGATGGTCGACAGTCTATGTCTGTTGCCATAGAGACATGCGAATGTGCCACCTGGCACAATAATACAATAATGAACCGGGAAGGATGATCCCCCTTTCCGTACTGTTATGCAATTGGCTTACAGTCATTCCATGGAAAGAAAGATGGAAGTCTTGTGGAAAGAAGTGAATTACAAACTTTAAAAATAATAATTGATATGACTACAATACGATATTATTTCAGACAAATATTCATTATGGTTCTGTTGACTGTTTTCTCTTCATCTTATGCGGCAGACAAACCTCAAAAAGTGATCACCGTCACCATCCCCAAGTTTGGTCGCGGGCTGGTGGAAACTTGGATCAAGAAATATACAGAGGCATATCCGGATGTGCATGTTCGCATTGTTGAAAAGAACAAGGGGCAGGCCGATTTGGAATTCGTTTCCGAAACTCCTGAGGGTGATAGCGGAGAGCATATCACCTACGTGGGACGTTATGCGCTGCTTCCCGTTACTACCACCGAAAATCCCCTGTATGAGAGACTTTCCCGTAAGCGCTTTGATGAGAAGGATTTGAAGGATTTGTTTTTTCAGAAGGATATCTTGCAGAAAGTAGGGAATGAACGTAAGGGGATTTCCCCGTATGAGGGACTGACGGTTTATTCCGGTACAAGCCGTATCTCAGGGGCGAATGCTTTCGCCTCCTATTTCGGTTGTCAGACTTCCCAGTTCCGCGGCAAGCGTATTGCGGGAGACGACCTTTATCTTCTCACCGCCATCAACAAGGACCATACCGGAATTACCTTCAATAATCTGGCTTACATATTTGACCTTCAAAATCGCAGTCTGAAGCCCCGCTTGTTCCTGATTCCGCTAGACATCAAAAGGGAACAAAGGGATGTACTGGATAACGGCAATCTGGATGAAACATTGCAACTGCTGGAAAACAATGACGTAGCTTTGATCCCCCTACCCAAAGTAGGATTTACTTATAACGACAGGACCTCAGTTGTTGATTTCCTGCGGTGGATTGTCAGTGAGGGACAGCAATTTAACCATAGATTCGGCTTCCTTACCCTGGATGAGAAGTCGCTCCGTAAGGAGCAGAGGCAGTTGGATGGTAATTTGTTAACTGACTGATGACAATATGCTCTCGGAAAGAATATCGTAGCCCAAGTATGAATTAAAAAAGAAATTCAATATGCAAATCATATATCGTTTATGGGCTGTTCTGCTGCTGGTTGGCGGGATAGCCGGAGGGGCTTTTGCCCAAACCCGGGTTAGTGGCAAAGTAGTGGACGCACTCAACAATGAACCTGTAATAGGTGCGTCCATATCCGTGGTCAATGAGAAAACAGGTACTTTAACCGATGCGGATGGAAATTTCGTACTCGAAGTAAAAGAGTTACCCACCACTCTTCAAGTGAACTTCATCGGTTATCGCGAACAACAGATTGATGTGTATGACAGCAGCGAGCCGGTTGTCGTTGCATTGAGTGAAGCAACAGACGTGCTGCAAGAGGTCGTTGTGGTGGGTTATGGCGTACAGAAACGTAGGGAGTTGACAAGTGCCATCTCTACGGTAAACAAAGAGATTCTACAACAGACGCCACCTTCGGTGGAAGGAGCGCTGGCCGGATCTGTAGCCGGATTGAATGTCTCTGTCACTTCGGGACAGCCGGGAGCCTCGTCAACCATTCGTATTCGTGGTGGGAATTCCATTACGGGAGGAAACGAACCACTCTATGTCATTGACGGCTTCATTGTCTATAATGATGTGACGGCCAACCGTACAGATGCCGGAGGCAGCGACGCTACGTTGGACCCGCTCTCCTTTGTCAATCCTGCTGATATCGAAAGTATTGAAGTATTGAAAGATGTGAGTGCGACTGCTATTTATGGAACAAGAGGTGCCAATGGTGTCATTATCATTACCACGAAGAAGGGCAAAAGAGGTAAGGACCAGATCAATTATCGTGCAACCTTCGGCTGGCAAAGCATCCATAAGAAAATGGAATTCCTGAATGCAGACGAATGGACGGATCTGTACAATGAGATTCGTCGTGACGAAGGGACTCCTGAATTACAACTCGCCTCTCCGGAGAATGGACTCGGATATGATTGGCAGGATGCCGCCTTGCGCACGGGATTCACCCAGGAACATCAGCTCTCAATTATCGGAGGAGATGAACATTCGCGCTACTCCCTGTCCGGTAATTATAAGAAGCAGGATGGTATTATTATCGGTACGGATTTGAAACGCTACGGCGGACGATTCAGCTACGACCGTGACCTGTTTGAGAAATTGCGGGTGGGAATTACAGCTTCAAGTGCTTATTCCCAACTGAATGGCCTGCGCAATGTGAATGGCAATAACAATCCCAATACTTGGATCTCTGCCATTACGACTGCCCCCATCATATCGATCTATGATGCAGATGGTGGATTTAACTACGAACCGAATGAACTGACGACTGTCTCTTACAACGGAAAGGTGCCCAATGCCATTTCGGATCTGAAAAATGTAAAGACCCTGACTGAAAATACCCGCCTGCTCTCCATTGTCTATGTCGAATATCAGTTGTTGAATGATCTGACATTGAAAGCAGATATCGGATTGGATTTGAGCAATACCCGTCAGAGTAACTACGCACCGTCGTACACTTCACTGGGTGCGGATAAGAAAGCTGTTGCCTCAATCGGGCACAAGTCGGTGTACACGTGGCAGACGGAATATACTGTCAACTATAACCATGTATTTAACGAAGTGCACTCTTTGTCAGCTTTGGCAGGATATACGGCACAACGTACTGACAAGCGTGGCTCTTCCGCCTCTTCATACGGATTTGCCAATGATGCTACGGGATATAATGACCTTGCCGGTGGAGAGACGGCCAATCCTCCTACCAGTGAAAGTTATACATCGACCCTAAGTTCGGTATTGGGACGTATCAATTATTCATTTGACCAACGTTATAATGCGACAGTGACATTACGCGCTGATGGTTCGTCCCGCTTTGCCGAAGGTCATAAATGGGGATATTTCCCCTCTGTCGGGTTCTCTTGGAACCTCGACCGCGAACCGTATATCCATTTCGGGAAGGGGATATCCTATCTTAAGCTTCGCTTCAGTGCCGGAGTGGTGGGCAATCAGGAGATCGGTGATCATCAATATATCGCCAATGTCATCCCTGAACTTTATTACTTCAATGATCAGCCTGTGACAGCTTACGTGGTGAACAATCCCCCAAATCCGGACTTGAAGTGGGAAACGACCTCCTCTTACAATGTCGGCCTCAATACCGGATTTCTGGATGGACGTATCAATGTCACCTTTGATGCTTACTATAAAAAGACCAATGACCTGTTGCTGAATGTGCCGATCGAAGGTGTCACAGGATTCAGCTCCGCACTCCGTAATGTAGGTAGTGTCTCCAACAAGGGATTGGAGCTAGAGATAAGCAGCATGTTGATCGAAAATAAGCAGTGGAAATGGAATGCTTCATTGAACCTGGCTACTAATAAGAACCGGGTCGAGAGTCTGGGAAATGCCGACTACTTCCTGCCCTCCTTTGAAGGAGTCGGTACATTGCAGTATATGACTCCGTTGATCGTGAAACGGGGAGAACCTTTAGGCACTTTCTATGGCTACAAGTTTGCAGGCATAGTCCAAAAGGATGAAGACATCAGCAAGCTGCCGGCACAAACTACGGAGACTTTGGCTCCGGGTGTTGTGAAATACCAGGATGTGAATAACGATGGTGTCGTGAATGAACAAGACCGTACCGTCTTAGGCAACAGCCAACCGAAGTTCACAGGCGGATTCAATACGACATTGAACTATCATAACTGGGACTTGTTCATCGCCTTGCACGGTAGTTATGGCAATAAGCTCTTCAATACGTTGCGTGCCCGTTTCGAGAAGACGAGTACATCGTACAACTCCTTGAAATCTGTAGCCGATCGCTGGACAGAGGATAATCCATCCAATACCATTGGCAAGGCAAGCAACTCTACTTCAATCGTCTCCGACGACCGCTACGTGGAAGATGCCTCCTTCTTGAAGGTTCGCAACATCACGTTGGGATATACATTGCCTTTGAAACAGATTACCCAAAATAGTAAATTGCGCATCTTCGTATCTTTGCAGAACTTTTTCACACTGACGGGCTATTCGGGATATGATCCGGAATCCAACCGGAACGGCGTGGACGAGAGTAGCGGACTTTATCAAGGGGTGGACTTTGGTACATATCCCTCTGCAAAAAACATTCAGTTCGGTCTCAACCTGACATTGTAATGAAGGAGACTTTTGATTCACTAATTTAAAAACAGTTCAAGTATGAAAAAGATATTCTATATATATTATGTAGTCGGATCACTTCTGGGACTGAACAGTTGTGCCGATCTGGACATCACGCCGGCGAGCTCCATTGACAAGGATGAGTTTTACCGGTCTGCGGAAGATGTGGAAAGTGCAGTGAATGGCATTTATGCCATCTTTACAAACTGGCCTTCGGATTTCCATGGGATGTATAACAACCTGACGATTTATCTGGGAGATATTACCACCGAATATGTGAAGGCTGGTGCGAATACCAACAGTGCACACATCCGTGAGCTGAGCAACAATGCCGTGCAACCTGCCAACCAGTTTATCGAAAATGCTTGGGAAGAGTCGTACATCGGCATCAATCGTGCCAACATCGTGATCGACAAGACTGAAGCCAATGACCGGTTGGACGAATCGATCCGCGATCGCTATGTGAACGAATCCAAGTTCCTCCGTGCCCTATTCTATTTTAATATTGTACGTTGGTGGGGCGACGTGCCACTGGTGCTGCATGATGGAGATGGGGAAGGAATTCCCCGTACACCGCGTGATTCTGTCTATGCACAGATTGTGGATGATCTGGAAGCAGCTTCGCATCTGCCTGAAACTTTTTCCGGTAGTACCGAAGGACGTGCGACGGCTGGAGCTGCATTGGCTACTTTGAGTAAAGTCTACCTGACATGGGCACAGACCGATTCGGAAGCGGGTAACAGCCGTCGGAACGAATTCTATAAAAAGGCAATAGAGTATGCAGATCGTGTGATAGCTCTGAATAAATACCGGTTAGTGGAAAATACCTTTGATCTTTTTGCGACAGACAAGAAGAATGGTCCTGAGCACATCTTTTCTATCCAACATGCTGATCTGAATAATGTGACAGGACACTGTACGTTCGCAACCGGATGGAGTGATTCGGAGCCGGTACTCATAACGAACAACGTCCGTTTTTATGAAGAGATGGATGATGCCGACCAACGCAAAGAGAGCAGTTGGGCGAAACGTCTCTACAATCCCAACACTGGAGAGTACTTTACCTTCAAGGTGCCGTTGTTCCGGAAATACATTGATACGATCAACTATGCCAAGAACCAATATGCCGGACGCAATACCAATAATGTCTACATCCGTTATGCCGAGGTGCTGTTGATCAAGGCAGAGGCGGAGAATGAGCTGAACGGACCGACGCAAACCGCATACGAGGCAATCAACCAAGTACGCAGACGTGCCTACAGGCATTTTCCGATTACGGCTCTCTCTGTCCACGATCTGCCGGCCGGACTAAACCAAGAGGAATTCCGCAAACGGTTGCAGCAGGAGCGTTTCAATGAGTTTATTTTAGAGGGACAGCGTTGGTTCGATCTTGTGCGGTGGCGCATCCTGGTATCAACTGTTTCTCAGGAGAAGACTGGCATTACCGAGAAGAACTACCTCTTTCCGATACCGGCCAGTCAGATTACACTGAATCCGAATCTGAAACAGAACTGGGGCTATGACGGTGAAACATCCGGCAGTCCTTACGCAGGATATAAATAAGTATGAATAATTGAATAATAAATTATATGGATATGAAAAAGAATGTATTAAAAAGTGGTCTGTTGGCATTGGCCCTGACCCTGTTGACATCGGCTGTAGATGCAACGAATCCGACAACAAACGACAGTAACAAACGTGAATTGATTCTCTCCGTATTGGACCAGTCCAAACCGAACCAGTATGTTCCGGCAGCCTTCTTCCTGCATTTTGAACACAAGCTGGGTGCCAAGGCTGTACAAGATCATATCAATTTCTTCCGTGCCACAAATATGGACATCGTAAAGGTTCAATACGAAGTGGTCGTTCCCCGCTTGGAGATCAAGACGCCCGACGATTGGAAAAAGGTTCCTGTATATGGCGAAGAATTCTTTGAGCCGCAACTGGCAGTGATCGAGGATTTGGCACGCGAGCTGAAAGGTGAAGCTCTGGTGTTGCCCACCGTCTATTCTCCGGTCTCTTTGTTGCACCAGACGGTTGGTGACGGTTTTGTGGAACTGGTGAAGAAAGACCCGGAGGCTGTTCGTCCGGCATTGGAAAATATAACTCTGAGTATAGAGAATTATCTGCGTGCCGCACGCCGGCGCGGAGCTGACGGATTCTATGTATCCAGCCAAGGGGGTGACACAAAAACCTTCGGTACGACGCCCATCTTCAAGAATGTTATCCGTCCGTATGACAAACGAGTTAGCGAAGTGGCAAACGAGATCGCTCCCTTCAATATCCTGCATATTTGTGACTATGGCAGCAGCTATGTAAGCATTGATGACTATGCCGATTACCCTGCGAGCATCATCAATCCCCCAATCCATTTAGAGAATGGAAGTGTCGATCTGAAACATGTACAAGAGGTATTCAAACGCCCTGTCTTCGGTGGTCTCGACCGCTTGGGTGTTTTAGTAACCGGTACGCTGGAAGAGGCTAAGAAAGAGGTGGACAAGGTGATGGAGAATGCTCCTGCCAACTTTATTTTGGGGGCCGACTGTACAGTACCCAGTGATACGGACTATGATAGATTGCGTGCCATCATTGACTATGTACATTCCTGGCGTTACAATCATTAAACAATATCGATATGCGTAAGCTTCTTTCCAATACGATTGTTCTACTATTGCTGGCTGTTGTTGCCGGCATACTGGCAGGCTTCTTCATCCCCGAGGCGGGGATGAAGGGCGTGTTGGTCCTTAAGCAAATCAGTGGACAGATAATTTTTTTCCTCGTTCCTCTGATCATCATCGGTTTCGTGGCTCCTTCCATCGCATCGCTGAAAGGGAGTGTTTCACGGCTGATAGTCTTTGCCTTCTCGTTAGCATACCTTTCGTCCGTAGGCGCAGCGTTCTTTGCCATGCTGGTAGGATATCAGGTGATACCTTTGCTGGACATACGGCCTGTCACCGGGTCCCTAAGGGAACTGCCGGAAGTCTTGTTCAGCCTGGAGATTCCCCCCATGTTGAGTGTGATGTCCGCTCTGCTATTCTCGGTCTTGATCGGGTTGGGATGCATTTGGATAAAGTCGAAAGAGATTGCGGAACTGCTCTTGCAATTCCGGGAGATCGTGCTGCAGCTGGTAAAACGTATTCTGATACCCCTGCTTCCATTGTATGTGGCTGCTAATTTCTGTTCGTTATCTTATGAGGGGGATATATCCCGTTTGGGGATATTTTTGCCGGTAATACTGATTGCCATAGCCTGCCATTATCTATGGTTGTTGCTGCTCTATGGATTGGCTGCCGTTTATTCCGGTAAGAACAGTTGGCAGGTAGTCAAATTTTACTTGCCTGCCTATTTCACGGCATTAGGAACCATGTCTTCTGCGGCTACACTGGGAGTAGCTCTGGAATGTGCAAACAAGAGCCCTGTCCTGGACAAGAAAGTCTCGGACTTTTCCATTCCTCTGTTCGCGAATATACATCTTTGCGGCTCCGTTCTGACGGAAGTGTTCTTTGTATGTGTCGTATCCCAGTTGCTTTACGGACAGCTTCCCGCACTTTCCACCCTTGTTTTGTTTATCTTTCTGTTGGGAATATTTGCGGTAGGTGCGCCCGGAGTTCCCGGCGGAACAGTGTTGGCCTCATTGGGCATCGTAGTTTCCGTGTTGGGATTTGACGACGCAGGCACAGCCATGCTTATCGCTATTTTTGCTTTGCAGGATAGCTTTGGAACAGCTTGCAATATTACCGGTGATGGTGCTCTAACTTTAATAACCAGTACCTTTTCAAAACGACATTGTAAAATATGATGTAATATTAGTGAAATACTATTCGTAGTCAAGCGTTAAGTACTGGTTTCTAGAAGAGCCGGACCGGACACATGAAGGAATATCCCCGATGAGATTGTGGAAGAACCGGACGGAAAACAGTGGGAACTCCCTGATATTTTTCCCTGTGGCAAGCAACTCCGGAGCTTGGAATGGGTAACGGTTTAACGGCGTAACGCGCTGTTAAACCGTATGGTTTTCGTTTAACGAAAACACAACTTGCTGTCCCCTAATGGGGACAACGTTTTTAAGTAGAACTGCAGATTGCTCCGCTTGATGCCTTCCTCCCTTCCTCAAAACTTCTCCATATATGTCCATATTTTTTAACAACAAGGTGATTGTTATCGGAATTTTGGCGTTAAGAAATGGGCTGAAATGCCTGAAAATACGCCGGGATTGCTGAATAACCGGCATAACCCGATAGATAATCAGGTAAATTGGTATTTAGATAAATTGGTATTCTGATATTCTGCTAATCGGGTATTTTGATATTCTGATATTCGGGTTATTAGGTAAATAGGTATTACTGAAGTTTAGACCGCTTGGTTATCTGATAATCGGGTAAATTGGTATTTTGGTTATTTGGTATATTGATAAATTGATATTCAGATAATAAGGTATTTGGAAAAACAGACGGTAAGGTGGGGAGCGGATAAACATCGAGAGAACGTAATAAAACAAGACACTTGATAAGGACTTTTAGCCTAAGCTAAACTAAGCTAATCCATTGATAATAAGTCTCGTAATGCTACGACATGTGAGATTATAATGCTACCTTAGCACTATAACAACAAAGGGTAAAGCATTATGAATGAGCAAATTAGAAATATTTTAGCGCAGGATGCCACCAAGACGAGCAAGATCCGGCAGCTGCTTCTTTTGGGTATGACACGCCGGAAAATCGCCGACCTGCTGACAAACGGAAATTACGGCTTCGTACACAATGTTTACAAAAAGATGCTGCAGGACGGCTTGATTGAGAATATCTGGAACTCAGCCATTGAAACAAGACAGCCGGTGCGGCCGGACTATACCTTCACTCATAAATTCGGTATTGAAATAGAAGCCTATAACTGCAGCATGAGCAGGCTGGCTGATGAGTTGAGGGAAGCCGGTATCCGTGTTACCGTCGAAGGTTATAACCATACGACACGGGATCATTGGAAACTGGTTACCGACAGCAGCCTGCATGGGAACGATACTTTTGAGCTGGTCAGCCCGATACTGGCCGGTGAAGCCGGGTTGAAAGAACTGGAAAAGGTGTGCTGGGTGCTTGACCTCTGTAATGTGAAGGTAAACGACAGTTGCGGGCTACACGTCCACTTGGATGCGGCGGACTTCAATATGAATACCTGGAGAAACCTGGCTCTGAGTTACAAGCACCTTGAGAATCTGATTGACGCTTTCATGCCGGCCACGCGCAGGAACAACAGATACTGCAAAAGCCTGAACCATGTTTCCGATGAGAGGATAAAATCAGCCCGGACAATAGATGACCTGCGGGATGTCTTTGACCGCGACAGGTACCACAAGGTAAACTTCGAGGCTTACTCCCGGCATAAGACGGTTGAGTTCCGCCAGCATTCCGGCACGACAAACTTCACAAAGATGGAGAATTGGATCTTATTTCTGAACGGTTTGATTACCTTTGCGAAACAGGACAACCTTTCCGGCAGGAACACCCTGGAGAGCCTGCCTTTTCTGGACGAGAAACAAAAATTGTATTTCAAAATTAGGACTAAAAAATTGGCGAGATGAAGAAAGAGTATATTTTACTGGATGGCGGCCGGATAGCCGCTTCCAGTGCGGAAGAGTTCGTCCGGCTGCTCCGTGAGGGGAGCTGGTTCGACAGTGATTGTACCGACGGGGAGTATATGCAGCGGTTTGCCGCGCGTTACAACGAGTCGCATGGTGTGACAGTTTCCACCGATACTCCCGAAGGGTTCATGTCCGACCTGATGAAGGACGGCTATCTCAAGGAGCGGTAAGCTCCGTCCCTTTATTATTATAGTCCCTGCCTTCAGTCTTTGAGGCGGGGATTTTTTTTCTTTCACCGCAATCCCGTCCTGTTCTTTTGGGGGATTTCTCTCCGGTATCCATGACAATCCATGACTTTCCATGACAAACCGTGACGGGGTATTTTACCCTATCGGGGCATTCATTTTCTTTGTGCCGTAAATAGTTACACAGTAATCAGAATTTTTAAAAAAGGCATGAAAAAAGAACCGTTATTAATTGCTGTCGCCAGCCAGAAAGGAGGCGTAGGCAAATCCGTCTTTACGGTGCTGCTCGCCAGCATCCTTCATTACCGGAAAGGTTATCGGGTGGGTGTCGTGGATTGCGACTCCCCCCAGCACAGCATTGCCCTGATGCGTGAACGCGATATCAAGAGCGTGATGGAGAATGATACTCTGAAAGTAAACCTCTACCGCCAGCACGAGCAGATTCAGAAACGCTCTTATCCGGTCATCAAAAGCGACCCGGAGAAAGCCGTCGAGGATTTGCACCGGTATATGGAAAAAGAGGATGCCGTTTTTGATGTCGTGCTGCTCGACCTTCCCGGAACGCTCCGCAGTGAGGGGGTGATCTACACCATTTCCGCGATGGACTATATCTTCGTCCCGCTTAAGGCGGACAATATCGTCATGCAGAGTTCCCTTGAATTTGCCGCTGTACTGGAAGACGAACTGATATCCAAACACAATTGCAACCTTAAGGGCATCTATTTCTTCTGGAACATGATTGACAAAAGGGAACGGAAAGAGGTGTACGAGTCATGGAACCGTGTGATCCGGAAAGCGGACCTGAAACTGCTGGACTCACGCATTCCGGACACGAAACGTTACAACAGGGAAATAAGCCCGACGCAGAACAGTATCTTCCGTTCCACGCTGTTTCCACCGGACAACCGGCAGGAAAAAGGATCGGGGTTGTCCGAACTGGTGGAAGAGATATGCCGTATCGCCGGTTTAAACGAACCAGACGCTATCTAAAACAGAACAGCTTATGAATAAATCAGACAAAAAGAAAATATTCCCCGGAGGCATAGACGAGCAGGCGATACTGGACATAGTCGCTTCCAAAGGTTCGATGCTGTCCATCCTCTCCGAAACGCCTCCCCAGCCGGAGAGGGCGGAAGCAATCCCGCCGGAACCGGCGGTAACCGGGAAGCAGGCGTTTACTGACAAAGAGTGTGATGCTTTCATTGCAAATTTTCTGAATGTACCCCGGAGTGAGTCCACCACGACGCTTCATATCGATGCCGATATACACCGGCGTATCTCTTCCTTGGTGTGGGGTATCGGCAGCAGGAAGGTCACCGTTGCCGGAGTCACCAACCGGATACTGGCACTTTTCTTCGAACAGAACGAGAAGCTGGTCCATTACATTATCGAAAAACATTGCAAATCATTTAAAACAAAATAACCGTATGGAATATCTTTTTATTCTCCTTTTTATTTATGCTTCCTATTTGAGCATTGAGAAGTATGTCCATACGGGCGGCATTTTCACATGGAGGGGCGGAAAAGTCAAAAAGGAACGTCGGACCACACCTGCCGCCGTTCATCCGGAAATATCATTGTCAGAGGCGGAAATAATAGGCAGGAGCCGGTACCGGATGCGACAATCACTGACAATGGATGACAATAGCGGACAGGCTGAATCTGGTATTGAAAAGAGTGGTACCTTTACTCCCGAAAAGGAAACAGGACCGGTTCTTCAAGCGCACGAACCCTTTGACAGGCATACGAAATACCCGGAAGTTCCGGGCACTTTTCAAAAATTGAATTATCCTGAAACCGACTATATGCAGAAGGGTTCCCCTTCTTCCGGTGAAGAAAAGGAAGAAATACCCGAACGCTATGAGATTACGGGATACGTACAGCGGAGCAATCCCCACCGGGCAACCGGTGTCACCTTCGACGACCTGGATATGATAGAGAAAGTGATGACATCGGACATTCCCGTGACGGAAGCGGAACAGGAACAAACCCGGCAGACTTTCCGTAAGCTGGAAGGCACGAACATGGAGCGAATCCTGCAGGCGGGCATCCTGGGTAACAACGACAAGCTGAAACGGTATATGCGTCTGTATGTGGACAAGGGTGAACCCCATTTATTGACCAGAAAGGACAAGGACGACATTCTCCGGGAATTTGACATTACGGAGCATGTGCCTGAATAGATAACAGGACGATAGTATGGGAAAGTATTATGATTCCGGTTGATTCCGGATGTTGTGGACCTTTAAAATGAAGTGTACAATTAAAAAATGAAAAAACATGAGAGATTTCTTCGACTCCGGTTGATCCGGGCATGGCGAGTTTTAAAACGAAGTGTATAACTCTTAAAGAACGGATATATGAGAGGCTTCCATGATTCCGGTTGATCTTTTCCCTTTACCGGAGCGAACATTCAAAACAAGTAATTAACCCTTTAAAACGGAGGTGCCCATGATTGGTTACTATGACTCGGGTTGATCCTAAAAAGGACATCGTGGTTGCAAGCAGCGGACCGCAGGAAATTTCCTGCGGTCTATTTGAAAGAAGTTTTTTATTCACATTTAATTCGTAGATTGTATATGAAAAGACATTTTAAAAAGACGGTTGCATTAATAGCATGAATAGTTGTTTCCACCCTGGGTGCCTATGCCGAAGGGGACGGAAGTGCCGGTATCACAAAGGCCACATCCATGCTTTCCAGTTATTTCGATCCGGCCACGAAATTGATATATGCCGCAGGAGCCATTGTAGGGCTGATAGGCGCGATAAAAGTTTATTCCAAGTTTTCTTCAGGAGACCCCGATACCGGAAAAACAGCCGGGTCCTGGTTTGGAGCCTGTGTTTTCCTCATTGTTGCTGCGACCGTCCTGCGCTCCTTTTTCCTGTAATATAGACGGTTATGGAATACAATATCAACAAAGGAATAGGACGCAGCGTGGAGTTTAACGGCTTGCAGGCACAATACCTGTATTTCTTCGTAGGAGGCTTGCTTGCCATCTTCCTGTTGTTCGTCATCTTCTATATGATAGGTATTGACCGGTGGGTCTGCATCGGCTTCGGTATCCTCTCCGCTTTCGGGCTGATCTTCGGGGTGTTCCACCTGAACAAGAAGTACGGTCCCAATGGCTTGATGAAGCTTACCGCAGTCAAATACCACCCGTTTTATATCATCAATCGCAAACGTATATCTTCCTTATTTAAAAAGCGCATTTATGAGAAATACATTAAAAGCCGCAACGCTGGAAAGTAAGTTTCCGATATTGTCCGTGGAAGAGGGATGCATCCTCTCCAAGGACGCGGACGTGACCATCGGCTTCAAGGTTTTCCTTCCGGAGCTCTTCACGGTCACTTCCGCAGACTATGAATCCATGCACGGCACATGAACAAAGGCAGTCAAGGTACTGCCGAATTACACGATAGTACACCGGCAGGACTGGTTCCTGAAAGAGAATTACAAGGCCGACATGCAGAAGGACGGGATGAGCTTTCTGGACCGCAGCTTCGAGCTCCACTTCAATGAACGGCCTTTCCTGAACCATTTTGCCTATCTCTTCATCACCAGGACAACCAAGAAGCGGAGCCGCAAAGAGAGCAACTTCTCCATCCTCTGCCGGGGGAACATCATCCCGAAGGAAGTCCGGGACAAGGACGCGGTCAGCCGCTTTCTGGAAAGTGTCGACCAGTTCGAGCGCATCCTGAACGACTCGGCCTTTATCCGCATGGAACGGCTGACCACCGATGAGATTGTCGGCACGCCGCAGCAGGCCGGGCTGGTCGAGAAATATTTCTCCCTCTCGCAGCAGGACACGACCACGCTGAAAGATATACAGATGAGCGCATCGGAAATGCGTATCGGGGACAATATTCTCTGCGTGCACACCCTTTCCGATGTGGACGATCTTCCCGGCTCTGTCCGGACGGATGCCCGGTACGAGAAATACTCCACCGACCGCAGTGACTGCCGTCTGAGCTTTGCCGCCCCGGTGGGGCTGATGCTTTCCTGTGACCATATCTACAACCAGTTCCTGTTCATAGACGATTCGGCGGAAATCCTGCAACGCTTCGAGAAGACGGCACGCAACATGCATTCGCTTTCCAAGTACAGCCGTGCCAACCAGCTCAACAAGCAGTGGATCGACGCTTATCTGGACGAGGCGCACTCCTTCGGGCTGACCGCCATCCGTTGCCATTGCAATGTCATGGCATGGTCGGACAGCCGGGAGAAGCTCAAGGTGATAAAGAACGACACTGGTTCGGCTCTGGCACTGATGGGATGCAAGCCCCGTTACAATACCGTTGACGCGCCTACCCTGTACTGGGCGGGCATTCCCGGCGGCGAGGGTGATTTTCCTGCCGAGGAGTCCTTCTATACTTTCATCGAGCAGGGAGTCTGCTTCTTTACCGGGGAGACGAACTATGCGGATTCTCTGTCGCCTTTCGGCATCAAGATGGCAGACCGGACCAACGGGAAACCGCTGCATCTGGACATCTCGGACGAACCGATGCGCCGGGGCATCATCACCAACCGTAACAAACTGGTTATCGGGCCTTCCGGTTCGGGCAAGTCCTTTTTCATGAACCATTTAGTGAGGCAGTATTGGGAACAGAACACCCACATTATACTGATTGATATCGGGAACAGTTACAAGGGTTTATGCGACCTGATCCGCCAGCGTACAAACGGGGAGGATGGCGTGTATTATACGTATAGCGAAAAACACCCGATAGCCTTCAATCCTTTTTTTACCGAAGATAAAGTCTTCGACCTGGAGAAGAAAGAGTCCATTAAGACACTGATCATGTCGCTCTGGAAAAGGGATACGGAAGTAATCACCCGTGCCGAGGAAGTGGCCCTCTCAATGGCGGTCAACCTGTTTCTTGAAAAGATAAAGGAGGATGTTGAGCTGGTTCCTTCCTTTAATACTTTCTACGAGTTCGTACAGGGAGAGTTCCGTGGAATACTGGAAGAGAAACATTACCGCGAGAAGGATTTCGACCTCACTAATTTTCTCAATGTATTGGCTCCATATTACCGTGGTGGAGAATATGATTATCTGCTGAATTCAGATGAGCAGCTCGACTTGCTGAACAAGCGTTTTGTGGTATTTGAAATTGACGAAATTAAGGAGCATAAGATTCTTTTTCCGGTGGTGACCGTCATCATTATGGAAGCTTTTATCAACAAAATTAGGCGGTTGCATGGGGCTCGGAAGATGATAGTTGTGGAGGAGGCTTGGAAGGCAATCGCCCGCGAAGGCATGGCGGATTATATAAAATTTCTCTACAAAACCGTCCGTAAATACTTCGGTGAGGCCGTAGTCGTCACGCAGGAACTGGACGACATCGTGTCAAGTCCTATTATCAAGGACACTATCGTCAACAATGCCGATTGCAAGATTTTGTTGGACCAGCGAAAGTATATCAACAAGTTTGATTCCGTGCAATCCTTGCTGGGACTGACCGACAAGGAGAAAGGGCAGATTCTGTCCATCAACCAGGCCAATGATCCGGCAAGAAAGTATAAGGAAGTTTGAATTGGCTTGGGCGGAGTCCGGTCTGCTGTCTATGCCACGGAAACCTCTGTCGAGGAGTATCTCACTTATACCACGGAGGAGACCGAGAAGCTCGAAGTCACGCAAATGACAGAGAAGTTGGGCGGCAATATGGAACAGGCCATCCGTATGCTGGCAAGTGAGAAGAAAAAGAAAAAATAAACGGTTAAAAGAAAGAAGTAATGAAAAAGAAAGTTTTAAGTCTATTGTTTGTCCTGCCGGCTTTAATTGTGCCGGTAAGCGTGCAGGCGCAGTGGGTGGTGTCCGATCCGGGCAACTTGGTCCAAGGTATCGTGAACAGTGTGAATGAGATGGTGGAAACCTCCCAAACGGCACAGAACGCCCTTTCCACATGGAAGGAAACCTCGAAAATATTCGAACAGGGACGGGAGTATTATGACAAGCTGCGCAAGGTGAACGACCTGATCAGCGGCAGCGAGAAGGTCAAGGAATCCGTCCTGATGCTGGGCGATATCTCCGAGATTTATGTGAACAATTTCGGCAAGATGCTGACCGACAAGAATTTCAGCCAGCGGGAATTGGACGCGATAGCCTCCGGTTATAATACGATCATGAAGAAAAGCAGCCGCAGCATTGCCGAACTGAAGAATATAGTTAATCCCACCGGCATGTCCATGAACGACAAGGAGCGCATCGACCTGGTAAACCGGGTATATGGGGAAATGACGCATTACAAGAAACTTGCGAACTATTATACCCGCAAGAACCTGCATGTGTCCTACCTGCGTGCCAAACAGAAAAATGAACAACAGCAGGTATTTGACTTGTATGGCAAAGACGAGCGTTACTGGTAATCATTCAATTAAAATCAGAACAGTATGTTGCTAATGTCTATCTCATTTGAAAACTTGCACCAGATTCTGAGGAATCTGTACGATACGATGACCAAGCTCTGCCAGCCGATGATGGATATGGGGATGGCACTGGCCGCACTGGGAGCCTTGTTCTACATTGCTTACCGGGTGTGGCAGTCCCTTTCCCGTGCCGAGCCGATAGATGTCTTTTCGATGCTCCGGCCTTTCGTACTGGGTATCTGCATCCTCTTCTTCGATATAATGGTGCTGGGAACCCTTAACGGCATCTTCAGTCCCATTGTCCAGGGAACCGGCACGCTGCTGCGGGACCAGACTTTCGACCTGCAGAAATACCAGCAGGAGAAGGACAGGCTCCGGGCGGACATGCTGGCAAAAACCATGATGACCGGAAGCGTCTTTGCCTCCAACGAGGAGCTGGACGCCGAACTGGAGAACATGGGCTGGAGCGAGGAGGAGCATACGGCTTTGCAGACGATGTATGAGGTTTCCTATTCTTTCTCCCTGCAGGGGATCACCCAGATGATCATGCGCAAACTGCTGGAGATCCTTTTCCAGTCCGCTTCCCTGGTCATCGACACGATCCGTACCTTCTTTTTGATTGTGTTGAGTATTCTGGGGCCGATAGCCTTTGCCCTGAGTGTATTCGACGGTCTGCAGAACACGCTCGTCCAGTGGCTGGCACGCTATATCAGTGTCTACCTCTGGCTGCCGGTATCAGACCTCTTCGGGGCGATGCTCGCCAAGATACAGACGCTTATCCTGCAGGAGGAGATGAACCTGATGGCTAATCCGATGAGCATCATCGATGTGGACGGTTCCTCGGCCATCTATCTGATATTTATGATCATAGGGCTGGTAGGTTATTTCTGTGTCCCGACGGTTTCAAACTGGATTGTCCAGGCCGGCGGCATGAGTGCCTATAACCGGAATGTGAACAATACGGCATCCAAAGTGACCAATGTGGCGGGTGCTACGGCAGGTGCTTCAACAGGTAATGTCGCTGCTGTATTATTGAAAAAGTAGGAATGTAAAAATATATAAGAATATGGAATTCAAAAGTTTAAAAAATATCGAATCCTCGTTCAGGCAGATACGCCTGTTCACGCTGGTCTTTCTGGGTATTTGCGCATCGCTCACGACGTATGCCATCTGAAAGTCCTACCTGTTCGCTAACCGGCAGCGGGAGAAGGTGTATGTGCTGGATCAGGGCAAGTCGCTGATGCTGGCATTATCCCAGGATGCGGCGTTGAACCGTCCGGTGGAAGCCCGCGAGCATGTGCGCCGCCTACATGAGCTGTTCTTTACGCTGGCTCCCGACAAGGCCGCCATCGAATCCAACATCAACCGTGCCATGTATCTGGCGGACAAGAGCCTTTACGGGTATTACCGGGATTGGAACGAGAAAGGATATTACAACCGGCTGATCAGCGGCAATATCAACCAGACCGTCCTGGTGGACAGCATGCAATGTGACTTCGATAACTATCCCTACCGGATCATCACCTTTGCCCGGCAGATGGTTGTCCGCAGCAGCAATATTACCGAGCGTTCCCTGGTCACCCGTTGTTTCCTGCAGAGTGTAACCCGGTCGGATAATAATCCGCAAGGCTTTATGGCGGAGCGTTTCGAGATTCTGGAGAACAGGGATATAAGGACCGTTGAACGCTAAAAAGAACAGGATAATGAAAAGCAGAGAAATAAAAACAGAAATAGGTGAAAAACTGAAGGGCGTTTGCGAAAGCCTGTCGGAGAAAGAGCGTAAGGGAGTGCTTGTCGGCATGCTGGCTGTCAGCACGGTCTTGTGTGGTGTCACGGTAGCGCGCGCTTTCGGACGTTTCCTTTCTCACGGCACACCAAAGGAACTGCCGTTTGGCAGGCATGTTCCGGCAGATTCACTCCACCGGACAGATAAAGACAGTATAATGTATCATTCTAAATCAACGGATAATGGAAGATAAAGAATTGGAAAAGCCCGAAGCGGCAGAAGAAACGGCGGTACAGCCGGAAACCGGCAGAGCCTTGCAGGACGAGCCGGGGAAAGAGAAGAGGGTGCTTGCCCCGGAAGAAATTGAGAAAAGAAGGAAGTTTATTGTGATTCCGGCCTTTGTATTGGTATTCCTGGGAGTCATGTACTGAATATTCGCTCCATCCGGTAAGGAAAACGGGACGGAAGTTCCCGGCAACTCCGGGTTCAACGTGAATGTCCCGGAGCCTACCACGGCCAAGCTGTTGGATAAGAAGACCGCCGCTTACGAGAAGCAGCAGGCGGAAGTGGAGGAAGAAAGCCGGATGAAATCGCTGGAACAGCTTGCCGGGACGTTGCTGGATGGTGGAAAAATAACACCCGATGCGAACGAAAAAGACGGGGACAGGCTGCAACAGTCAGTCAAGACCTACGAGCAAATTTCCAGCCAGCTGGATGATTTCTATGAGACTCCCGAAAAAACTGTAAACAGTGATCTGGAGAGAAAAGTGGAGGAGTTGAACAAAAAGCTGGAAGAAGCGGAAAAAGAAAAGGACCGGACGGCTTCCCGTGAAGAACTGATGGAGCGTTCCTACAAGATGGCGGCAAGGTATCTGAATCCGGATAAGGACACCATAAAAGAAGAAACAACCGGAAAAGAACTGCCGGAAACAGTTCCGGTACAGCGGGCGGAGCACCAGACCACCTCCGGCCTTTCACAGCCGGTTACGGATTCAGCCTTTATCGCTTCGCTCGCCGTTGAAAGGAATTACGGTTTCAATACAGCCGTAGGCAGCAGTTACCGGATGGGGACGAATACCATTGCCGCCTGCATCTCGGAAAACCAGACTGTCGAACAGGGAGGCAGGGTAAGACTCAGGCTGCTCCAGCCCCTGCAAGCCGGAAACATCACCGTTCCTGCCAACAGCCTGGTAACGGGTGCGGCGGTGATACGGGGGGAACGGCTGGATATCCTGATCAGCAGCATCGAATATGCGGGGAATATCATTCCCGTGCAGCTGGCGACCTATGATGTGGATGGGCAGAAAGGAATCTTTGTTCCCGGCTCCGAAACCCGCAGTGCGGCAAAGGACGCGGCGGGGACGGTCAGCGAGAGCATGGGAAACAGCGTGTCGTTTGCACGTTCCGCCGGGCAGCAGGTGGTGATGGACCTGACGCGCGGAGTCATGCAGGGCGGCACGCGGTTGATCGCCGGACGGGTTCGTGCGGTCAGGGTGACACTGAAAGCCGGATATAAGGTGCTGCTGGTCACAAAGAAACAATAACGGATTATTCACTTTAATAAAAAAGACAAGACAATGAAAATAGTTATGGCATTATTGATGGCTGTTCTGGCCTCGGTATCCGGTTTTTCACAGGAGGAAAGACCGGTAAATCCCGTCAGGATTCTGACGGCGGGCCAGCATATCACCCCTTATAAAATTGAGGTCACTTTCAGCAAGACGGTGCATATCCTTTTTCCTGCCGAAGTACGCTATGTGGATCTGGGCAGTAACAATATCATCGCGGGCAAAGCCGACGGGGTGGAGAATGTGGTACGTGTAAAAGCGGCGGTAAAAGAGTTTCCGGGAGAGACAAACTTCTCGGTTATTACAGGCGACGGTTCCTTCTTTTCTTTCAATGTGGTTTATAAAGAGGAGCCTTCCGCGCTGAATATCAATATGGACCAATGGATAAATCCGGACGAAGGGGGAAAGAAAGGAGGCAGTTCCATCCGTGTCACGGAGCTGGGTGAGGAAGATCCGACGGTCATCGCCAGCGTGATGTACACCATCCACCGGCTGGACCGCAGGGACGTGAAGCATATCGGATGACGGCAGTTCGGGATGCAGGTTCTTCTGAAAGGTATTTATGTGCATAAGGACCTGCTCTTCTTCCACGTTTCCCTGACGAATAATTCCCATGTGCCTTTCGATGTGGATTTCGTACGGTTTAAAATAGTGGATAAGAAGATAGCCAAACGGACGGCGCAGCAGGAAACCTATATCGAACCGGTACGTACGCTCAATGCCCTGACACGCATCGAGGGAAAAAGTACGGCGCGTATTGTATATGCCTTCCCGAAGATAATTATTCCTGACGACAAGCTGCTGGAAGTGGAAATTTACGAAAAGGCGGGAGGCCGCCACCAGCGGTTTTATGTCGAAAATAGTGACCTGGTGGATGCGCGTGTCATGAATGAATTAATCAAGGAGTAATCATGAAAAGAGTTTTATTTATTATGTTATGCATTTGTCTGCCCTTTGCGGCAGGCAAATCCTTTGCCCAACGCTATTTGCCGGGACAAAGGGGAATTCAGCTTACAGCAGGCGGTGTGGACAACTTCGGTTCCAATGTGAAGCATTTGGGCGGTAACTTCCAGGTCGGCCTGGCTTTGAGCCGGTATAACCGGAACCATTCCCGATGGTTGTTCGGGGCGGATTATGTGAAGAAACACTATTCCTATAAGGAGATTGCGATACCCAAAGCGCAGTTTACCGGGGAAGCGGGTTATTTCGTACCGTTCTTCTCGGACCGTGACAAGAACGTGTTCTTCTCTGCCGGGCTTTCCGCTCTGGCCGGTTATGAGACAACCAACTGGAACGGGAAGCTTCTCTATGACGGGGCGACACTTAAGAATGACGGATGCTTTATCTACGGTTTTGCTCCGGCTTTCGAGATGGAGGCGTTCCTTTCGGACAGGCTGGCGCTTCTTTTCAATGTCCGCCAGAGGATATTCTTCGGCTCGTCCGTAGGACATTTCCACACGGTGGTCGCTGCCGGATTCAAGTACATTTTTAATTAGGGACAGCATGGAAGAAAATAATTGGAATATAGACCAGATACTGCACTGGCTGGACATAAAAATAGAACGGGAAGACCGGGACATAGCCAGGCTTGAGAAACAGATGGACGAGGATTTTCTGTACTATTTCGAGTGGAATGCGGAGAGCCTGTACAAATCCCACTTTATGTCAGACTGTTATAAAAAACTCCGCCAGGCAGTGGACGGGGTAAAAGACATCGATGAAATCAGGAATATCCTCAAGGAGAATGCCGCCTGCTGTGAGAAGAAACTGCTGGACGGCCAGCTGGATTGCCGAAGTTCCAGCCGGGGTGCGAACATGGCCCATTCCATGAGGCTGGAATGTATGCAGCGGCTGATAAAGGATTACCGGGAATTTGCAAATATTCTTTCAGTAACGCCTCCTGAAAAGAATCAGCAGCAGGCACATAAAAACGGGAAGAAAGAAGGACCGCCTGAAAGGAAGATAAAACGGGGTATCAGGTGTTAGCCATGCCGCCGGATTCAAGTAAATTATCAATTTAGTAATACGTAAAGTCATGAAGATAAAATTAATTGCAAGCAGTATCATGCTCACATTACTTTGCCTGCTGGGTAGCTGTGACGACAAACTGGAAGTGCGGCAGGCTTATGATTTCTCCCTTACCTCGTGGTATCTTCAGAAAACCATCTCCCCGGATGAGACCGTGGAGATTCGTCTGACACTCAATCGCAGTGGAAACTATGAGGAAGCCCGCTATCAAATCGGTTATATACAGATGGAGGGTAGCGGTGAGGTATACGACAAGAAGAATGTCCGGCTGGTGAACCGGGAGATGCAACCGTTGGATTCGATTGTGGGGTTGGACAGCAGCGATCCCTGCCGCCAGGTGTTCACGCTATTCTATCATAATGGGAGTAGTAAGAACGCGGAAATTAAATTCGTAGCTGTGGATAACTTCGGACAGGAAAGGGATTTGGATATTTCTTTCGCAACAGAAACGGAAAGCGAACAATAAAAAGATTGATGATGGATACAGATCATTTAGAAGTCGAACAGCTGCAACAATACCTTGACAAGGCAAGAAATGAGGTAAGGAGCGACATCAAAATGTATAAGAGCCAGCTGGAAAAGAACTATCTTGATTTCTTTAACTGGCATGCGGATGACTTGTACAAAGCCTGTTATATGGATAACCAATATAGGATAATTCAGCAGAAGATTGATACTGCCGAGACTCCGAGGGATATTGAAGCGTATCTGAAACGTTGCACTCTCTATTTGGAAGAAGATCTTTTATCCGGTCCGCTCGTCAGGAGAAGTACCAGTCCGATATCGAATATGGCCCTTTCTCTGGAGATAGAGTGCAAACAGAAACTGCTGAAGGATTTTCGGAATTTGAATAGGTTTCTTCAGAGCGAGACGGTCGGTGAGAAAATAATGTCCCAGGAAAAAACAAGGCGAGAGGCTATCCCCCGGCTGGAGAAGAAAAAAACGGGACCACGGTTGAGATAGTTTTTTGAAGCCGGCAATAAAGAAGAAGGCCGCTGAAGCATGATTTCAGCGGCCTTCTTCTTTATTATATTGGAATCTTCTGCTTAGAGCAGACAAGCCTCAAACAGATAATGTATGAATAACCGGCCCTTTTCCGTCCAGACGGTCAGCATGGCAGTGCCTGTATCGCCATTCCGGTTTTCCCATTGGTGGGTACGGGTGGCTGTATAGCCTTGATTCTGGTAGGGTGCTTTAAGCAGCCACTGTCCGGACTGGCGGAACTGGATGCCCGCCCATTTCAACCGCCTGTTCAATGCGCTGGCACTCATGCCCAGTTCTTTGGCTATCTGGGTAGCCGTATAGGTGCTTTGGGATTGCAACACCTTGTCATAATAAGCGACTTTAGGGGCCTGTAATTTCAGCTTCAGAAAGGCAAGGTTGTTTGCCTGCTGCAATTTGCCGATATGCTCGTCACGGGCCTTGATTTTGCCCTGTGCAAGCAACACGGCACGTGCCAGCAGTTCATTGTCCGTTTCGCCGCTCTTTCGCAGGATATAACCGCCGTTTTTCAGTGTTCCGGGAACCAGTTCATCAAATATCCAGCTTTCGAATTTTTCGGCAGCAGGCAGCTTGCTGCCGGCGATCAGGCGGTACACATTCCCTTCATTGATGTATTTTATCTTCTGTACGGCACTGCGTGTAGGGGTGTCGTAAATCGCGACGCCCATTGGTTTACAGTGTCTTGCAACGGCATCCCTCGGATTGGCATAGCCGAGTGCGGAGGCAACGTCGGATGCGCAGAACCATATTTTCCCGTCAATATCCAGTGTCCGGATACGTCCGAACTCAGGATGTTCAAATATTGATATTTTATTCATGACTGTTCAATTTATAGGTTTCTTCTATTGCTTTGAATATCTCGTAGACTACCTGGGGGACGATGGCGTTTCCGTATCCTTTGATGGATTTTTCTCTTCACTGAGAAAAGGTAATACCGTCCAACCTGGCGGAAAACCCATCATCTCGGCTACAAACAGGGGGTTGAGTTGGAAACTCTTTCCAGTCCGGGCGAAGAAATCGGGAAGGCTGTTCTTTTCCGGTATCCGGCCTCTCTTCTCCAGACTCCCCAAGCTTGCCGCACCCTTCCAATCCCTCGCCGTCGGCGTGGGCAGAAGTTCGGCCATCCTTCCAAGCCCTACACTCCAGACATGCCCTTTCTGATTGATCTTCCGTATCTTCCCTTTCGGTGTCACAATAATCCTGTCGTTTTTCCCCATTACAGCCCCCACACCGGCATCGCTGGCTACCGGAGTGGGCAGCAGCATCCCGTAAAAGTCCAGAAAGTCGCTCAGGCCGTTGGGCTTCTTTTCCCCATTGAGCTGGCTGTGCAGGGATGGCGCATGGGCCCGCCTCCATTTGTGGACCCTCTCCGGATGGTGTATTTCCGTAGCCAGCGGAGTAGGAAGAAGCATCGCACGGATGATCTCCGGCAGTCCCTGCTGGCTGCTGTTCGGCCCTCTCTGCTTGTAATCCTGGGCCGTTACGGTGGGCAATAAACCATATCCGGTCCCGGCGGTGGGGAGCTCCGACGGAACAAGCCAGTATAAGTACCGGCTGGACGGAATATCCTTCACGTTCAAGATCAAGGCAAATGGTTTCAACGACATATTGCTGCCGTCTTTTAAATACAGGCTCACTCTCTGAGAATAGAGTGGATTGACTTCCCACTTCAGTCTCCTCGCCGGGCTGTACCATCGTGAGGATGCCAGCAACGTTCTCACCAATGACCCAATCGGGCCTGACTTCATGTATGGCCCGGAGCATATGAGGCCAGAGATAGCGGTTGTCCTCCGCTCCCTTTCTTTGGCCTGCGACGGAGAAAGGCTGGCAGTTATGGACAACGATTCCGTTTGCCGTATAGGTTTCGTCCGTCTTGACTCCGATGTTGAATACTGTTCTTCTTTCATATCTATGTTCTATGTTTTTTACAAGGCACCATATAAATCCATCTTTATAATATCCGTATCTTTCATTCGGGCTGACAGTCACACAATATAACGGATGCCCATTGACTTGCCTGCCATCGATTACGCAAATGCGTTCCGGGTTCTTTTTCGATATGGAAACGGGGCGGTGGAATACATCCCTCGCTATTTGGGCTATCCCGGCTGCAAGCTCCGCACTGATTGTTGTCGTTTGCATGGCTCCGTTTTTGCCTGCGTAGCCGTCCGCAGAGAAATAACCCTCATACAATGCCTTTTTCCGTTCATGTTCCAGATTGAAACATTGGCCGGAGAGTTTTTTCCCGATGGCATAACGTCCGAATCCTTTCAAGAAGGAACACAGTTCCCGGTTACAAATGATAAACCTGAAAGTGGACCGTTCCTCTGAAATGGCAGGGATATATCCTGCATCCCGTATCAGTTCCTCCAATTCGGATTTTGCTTTCTTTCCACAACAGATGACCACTTTATGGTTGAATGAGTTTATCCGTGAACCTCTGTATCCTGCCGGTATGTTACTTTTCCGTTTGCCGTCAAGGATTCACCCGTCTCCGAGAAAACGCCCGACCATCCTTCAGAAAGCGGGGGTAAAAGAGGTATCAGTGCCTTCGATGCACCGGTATGCTATCCGATCCCCTTTCACTATTTCCCCGGCTTTCTTCCATATGCACCGGCCTTGCCGGTCAGATATCCAGAACGGATGGTTGTCCGTGGTGATGACCGGCTCCCAGAGGCCTTGGGCTTCGAGACGGATAATACTCCTTTTATGGCTCTTCATGACGGCGTTGCACTTTCTGAACCGTCCTTCCTTTGTCAGGATATCATCCCCGGTTCTTATCTCCCTGATCGGTTTCAACCCTTTGGAAGTGAGAACCAGCGTATCTCCGTCAAAGCAAGGGAATCCGCCTGTAAGGACATTGACCTTCCCTCTCCAGTTCCGAAAATCGGTCGTGGTAATGTCCGTATAGCTTTGGGCGTCAGGAAACCAATAATTCAAAATCCGGTTGCAGAACGGATCAATCTCGCAGTGGAAAGCGTTCTGCCATCCCATTCATTCGGCGGCCAGGTCGGGAGCGCCGAATCCACTGAACAGGGAAGCGTGTACCAGAGGCTTCCGTCCTTTCTTTTCTTTCTGTTTTTCTTTCATCGCTATTCATTATTTAAAGGTTCGATATTCATGGTTTTCGCGTCGATCTTGCGGTAGACGCTTCCCATTTCCAGCATGTTCTTCAGCCGGAGCAGGTCGGTAATTTCATAGACGGTCATTCCTTTATGTGTCGTGAAGCGGATGTATCCTTTCTGTCGCTGTATCTCCACTTCTTCGGGAGTCATCTGCAACACTTCGCATATTTCCTGCAAGGTCAAGGTCAGGCTTATTTGCTTGACGGTATAGATGTAGGTCAGGATGTCCAGCATCTGGATACATTTGCGGTGTGATTTGACAAGTGCCGCAAATTTGTTTCGTTCAATGACGATTACTTTACTTTGATTTTCCATGTGAATTCTTTATTTACGAGTTAATAGAATCAGACATAAAATCCTCGTTCCGGCATTCTTCCCTCAGGAACTTGTGTACGTCCGAGGCCCAGAAGTAAATCTTGCCACAGAGTTTGAAATAAGGCAGTTTGCCGGAGTTGCGCCAGCGGATCAGGGTCCGGTCGCAGACTTTCAGCATCAGGCGCATGTCCCGGCTGTCCAGCATCTGTTTACCATTGAAGCTGGTGACCGCTTCCAGTGCCGTTTCGAGCCTGGCAATCAGCTTTCGTTGTTCCTCAAAGTTCTCTTTGATCATCGCTTTGAGCTTTTCGATGTCATTGCTGTTCTCTTCCATACGGATATTCCTTTGTTTGAGTGAGTTGTTTATCTTATCTTCGGCTGCAAAGTTTTAAAAAACGGGCATGAAAAAATAGGGCTGACGGTAACCGCCAGCCCCATATTTTATTTGTAACACGCTTTGTATCAATGGAGTTTTTTAGTGTTTTTTTTGTACGAAGCATGGAATAACAGGGTGATTACATATTGCTATCCGGCATCCGGTTATTGCAATAAAGAAAGTCTTTTCCGGAAAAGGGAAAAAACAATAAAAACCTCCTGATAAATTGCATCTTCGGGTAAAATACAGTAAATTTGTAAGTGCATAAATAAGGATAAGGAATGACTATATTTGATGAATATAAAACATACACGGGCGATACCTCAATCTCCCCTTCATTACTTTGGGAATATGACTTGTCCCATTTTGATTGGTGGAAATCAAGAAAGATTGTGGTCCAGCGTATCATTGAGAGAGGATGGCTGAAAGATTTTTATGCAGCGTTCAAATTATATGGCGGCATAGAAGGATTCAGGGAAATAATAAAGGAAGTTCCCTGCTTGTCCGCACGGGACATGAATTTTGTTTGTGTCGTCTTTGATCTTAAAAAAGAGGATTTGAAATGTTACACACGGAAACTGTTGCGGGACCAACTCTTGAACTCCTAAAGAAACTGGAAGCGGAAGCTGCCATGGTGGATTTTAATCTGGCGGGCGGAACATCCCTGGCTCTGTATTTAGGGCACAGGATTAGTGTTGATTTGGATCTTTTCACACCGAAACCGTTTGATGCGAAGAAAATGGAAACATTCCTCCGGGATAAATATGGTTTTCGTTCTGATTTCATGGAAAAGAATACATTGAAAGGCACCATAGATGGTGTTAAGATAGATTGTATTACCCATTCTTATGATTATCTTGAGAAGCCTTATACCGAATCCGGAATAAGATTGTATAGCATGGAGGACATCATCGCTATGAAACTTTCCGCCATCGCTGACAATGGTTCACGGCTGAAAGATTTCATTGACATAGCTTTTCTTTCCACCCGTTTCCCCTTCGGCTCGATGTTGAGATTATATGAGCGCAAGTTCCCCGGATCGAATGTCATCAGACCCTTCAAGGCCATTACTTACTTTGATGACATAGACTTTGAAGAGGATATTGTTATGCTGAACTGTAAATTCGATTGGAAACTTATTGAAAGAAGATTGGTCGATATGACCAAAATCCAGAATAAAGTTTTTGAATCTTTTCCGCTTCCCTTGAAGGAACAGGAACCTCGGTCAGTGGTAAAAAAGGGTATTCACAAACGAGGTTTAAAAAGATAAATATTCAGACATAAATGGGGACGATAATTTTTATCGCCCCCACTCGAAATATCCTCTGATTAACTTGTAACCTTCAAATACATTGCTTACCTTTGTGTCAGAGAGATATTTGAAATTATGCAGAACAATGCAATCCGTAGCTGAACTTCCGCTACTTTATCGTTACCTGCTTCTTTTAGAATGCCTTTTAACTCTTTAATAAAAAAATAAAAGCAACTATTCCTTTTTCTGTTCAACATGCATGTTATGCTTGTTTTTACAAATGACTACATGATAATTAAAACTAGTAAAAATTAATTAACAAAAGTTAACAAACCTTCAAAACAAGCCTTTACAAATAGTCAAATTCAATAATTTATCGGCTATCTCTTGATGATAGATGGACTTCTGATTAAATGATTTATTTTACAGTTGCATTATATGTGCAGAAGTTCGAAGAGAGATAGCGTGCGTAGCTTTATATGGAGGGTTCTTGTTTGATATTTGTTTTTGACTAATCGTGATTTCGCAGTTTACATCAACAGTCAAAGAGTAAGATATTTATAGATATTCACTGTAGGTATATTATACCCTGCCGTGATTTGTTGTATATGTCCCGTTTGCTTGTTTACTGAAATTAAACACACATCAAAATAATTCGTTGCGTCGAACGGGAAGTGCTTTTAGTGCAAAATCGTCATTTAGTATGTAAACCGTGCAATAAATATTTAACCAAGCAATAAAAACCATTTTAGCCGTATTTCAAATAAAATTCCTACCTTTGTGATGAAATAAACCATTTATAAGAGTATTAATAACCGAAATATGGTGATGAATCGCATAAAGGTCGTCTTGGCGGAACTGCGAAGAACCTGCAAATGGCTGGCTACGGAGTTGGGAAAAAGTGAGAATACGGTTTCTCCTTGGACAACCAATCGCACGCAGCCTTCTGTTCAACAGTTGTATGACATTGCAGCAGTTCTTAATATTGACGTTAGATGTTTACTAACCCCATCAAAAGAGTAATTATGAAGTATGCATTCTCTGGTCATGAGTCCTTTCAATGCAAGGGCTTGTGGTTGAAAAAAGGATATGACTACGTTAAAGCGGGATTGTCGTTCACAGACGATTACGCTGTTGTAGAACTTGGTGTGGGCAAGAATATGGTAGCCTCAATACGCTATTGGTTGAGGGCTTTCGGCATCACTAACGACAATGGTGTGCCGACCGAGATAGGTAAATATCTTCTTGATGACAACGGCGCAGACCCTTACATCGAAGACACGACCACGCTATGGCTGCTACACTATATGCTCGTGACATCACGAGTAGCAACACTCTACAACATCGTTTTCACCGAGTACAACAAAACACGCAAAGAATTCACGAAAGCAGATTTGGCAAATGCAGTAAGACGGATGTTTGCCGACAAATGTTTTGACAGCACACCCTACAACGAGAAGACAGTTTGGCGTGACATTGACACGATGCTAAAGAATTATGTTACGCCCGACTCTATCAAGGCGTGCGATGACTTCTCTGCACTGCTAATTGACCTCAAACTGATAGGCAAAACTGGCCACGAGGATTATACCTTCAACTGTTCCGCTCGCGCCAAGATGGAGCCGCTCGTTTTCCTCTTCGCCGTACTCGACATCACGCAGGGCAAACAGCAAGTGATAGAGTTCGAGGTATTGCTGCGACTTGCCAATATCTTCGGTATGTCAGTCAATGAACTATATGACGTTTTCGACCAACTGCACACTATCGACCCCCATATAACCTTCTGCAATACTGCCGGTGAGCAACTCTTCACCATGAAAGAGCGGATAGACAAGTGGCAGGTTCTCAACAAGTATTATCAAGCAACATGAGTTTCACTACTTCAATCAACATAGAGCGTGACTTTGGCAAGACACCCCACTATATCGTCACTGCCAATGCTCGCCAGACCATTGGCAAAATTATCAATCACTTTGCCAGTGGCATTCATTCGTTTTGCCTCATCGGCTCGTATGGCACTGGCAAATCCAGCTTCATCCTCGCCTTGGAAAACTGCCTGTGTGGAAAGACTGTTGGAAAAAATGTCTTACTGAGCCAACGTGGTCAATTCAATAGTTTTGAGCAATTCTCGTTTATAAACATCGTTGGCGACTACACATCGTTGGCGAATCTACTTGCGTCACATCTTAATGCAGAAAGTAAGAACGTTATCTCTGTGCTGGACAACCACTATAACAGACTTCAGAAAACAAATCAATTCTTAGTTATTGTTATTGACGAGTTCGGTAAAGTGCTTGAACATGCAGCCAAGAACAATCCTGAAAAAGAAATGTACTTTTTACAGAAGTTCTGCGAGTATGTAAATGACACAAGTAAGAACATTCTCTTCCTTACAACGCTGCACCAAGGTTTTGGAGCCTACGCCAAGGGATTGAAAGCAGAGCAGAAACAGGAATGGACGAAGGTAAAAGGTCGCATTCAGGATATCGTCTTTGCTGAACCGATAGAGCAACTTCTCAACCTTACCGCCACTCATATATCTTCGGCTGATAAAAAGCCAACACTCAACACAGACAAGATTTACAACTTAGCTGTCGCTTCTAAGTTTGCCGCCAGCACACTTGATGCTAACGTTGCCCGTGCTCTCTATCCAATGGATATTGTCTCGGCTTACGTTTTTACCCAAGCTAATCAGAGATATGGCCAGAATGAGCGTACCTTGTTCACATTCTTGGAGACGCGCGGTGAGGGGACTGTCAACGATTTTGAAGCTTCAATCAATCGTTTGTATAGTCTTGCCGACGTCCATGATTATATTGTTTACAATTTTTACTCTTATTTGCAAGAGGCTCACGAAGACTCGGCGAATTGGTCGGCTATCAAGATTGCCATCGAAAGAACAGAGGGACTCAATGCAGATGCCACAACCATAACCGATGCCATCAAGATTGTTAAGGCCGTCGGCCTTCTGAACATCTTTGCCTCGTCTGCTGCTAGCATCGACAAGCAGTTTCTGATAGTCTATGCTAGCTATGCTATGGACGTTTGTCAAGTGGGCTCGGTGATAGACCTCCTCGAAAAGAACCAGATACTGCGTTTCGCTAAATACAAGTCCAAATATATCCTCTTTGAGGGAACCGATGTAGATTTGGAAGCAGGGCTTTATGAGGCTGCTCGCGAATGCAAGCGTCCCGATGTTATAGCAGAAAAGGTGTGTGAATACTTCGACGACAAGATAGCACTTGCCAATGCGCACTATTTTCGCACTGGCACGCCACGATACTTCCAGTACTGTCTCACCTCTTCGCCTATTGAATACATCGTCAGTGGCGAGACCGACGGGGTTATCAATGTAATACTGCCCCGTCAGGAGGACCTTGTTGCTGTCAAAGCTGCTTGCACGGACATAAATGGTAAAGCCATCCTCTATTGCATTTTTGAGAACACAACCGAAATCGCTGACCATCTCTTTGAGATAGACAAACTCCATTGGGTGCGCGACTATTACGTGGCCGACGAGAACGACAAAGTAGCCAACCGAGAGATAGCTAACCTGCTGGTTCACGAAAAGTCAATGTTGAACAAAAACATTATGGAGAGCCTCTTCTCTGACAACGTGACGTGGATTTTTAACGGTAAAATTCTTGCGTCAATCACATCGCGTAAGATGCTCGCACAGCAACTTTCTACCATATGTGATTCTGTCTATTATGCCACTCCAATCTATCGTTTCGAGCTCATTAACAAGCACCGCCCCACTGGTAATATGTCACTTGCCCGCCAGTCGTATTTGCAGGCATTGCTTGACCACTCTTCCGAGCCATACCTTGGCTTTGAGAAGGATAAGTACCCACCCGAGAAATCACTATATCTCACACTTCTCAAGAATACAGGTATTCATACGACTGCCGGACTGGGCTCACCGACCGAACCTTCATTCCAACCACTTTGGGACGCTTGTGAGAACTTCCTGCGCTCCACTATCGGCAAACCGCATAAGTTGGGAGAACTCTTCACTCTGTTAGAGGCTGCACCTTTTCGTCTGAAGCAGGGGTTGCTCTATTGTTGGATTCCCACATATCTGATTATTAAACGAGATGATTTCGCGCTCTATAACAGCGATGGGACCTATGTACCTTACATCAACAAGGAGGTGCTTGACCTTATACTGCGCTCACCCAATGGTTTTCTCATTAAGGCCTTTGCTGTTGACGGTGTCCGCCGTACATTTTTCGACAAATATAGAGAGGCTATCAATATGGGCAGCTCAGAACTCTCGACTCAATCGTTTATCGAAACGATTCGTCCGTTCCTCACCTTCTATAAGAAGTTGAATAGCTATGCTCGACGTACGAAGGATATTTCGCCCAATGCTCGTAAGTTCCGCGATGTCATAGCAAAGGCGACCGACCCAGAGAAAACATTCTTTGAGGTGTTGCCGGATGAGTTGGGCTTTAAGGAAATTACACTTAGCCAAAACCCAGAAGCCATTGAGAGCTTTGTTGCTGTCATACAAGAGGCTATCCGCGAACTCCGCAACTGCTACTCTGAATTGGTTGGCAATATCGAGCAATATTTGCTTAAAACACTGCGACTTGAAGAAGTCGGTTTCTCTGACTATCATCATCTGATAGCAGAACGATATAAGTCGGTTAAAACGGAATTGATGCCTGTAAATATGCGTAACTTTCAAACCCGGCTTGTTGGCAACTATGATGACAAGACCACATGGATTGAAGCGGTGTCATACGTTGCCCTCAACAAGCCTTTGACAGAAATACGCGACACAGATAAATCGTTCCTGCTGGCTACATTGAAAGATATGCTGTTTCAACTGGATGACTATGTGGAGATGCACAAGACTGCAAGTGAGGATGTCATAAGACTGCATATCACACAGAATAAGAGTAAGGCTGTAACTACGCAAGTCATTCTTTCCGAAGCAATGCGTCAAGAGGTCAACAGCCTTGAAAACAAACTGGAGTCTATTTTGAGTGGTGACAACTCGCTCGACGTTGCTGCACTGATAGCAATCCTTAAAAAGAAATTGAAATGAGTGAAGTAAGACACGTGTTAGGTATATCTGGTGGAAAAGACAGTGCTGCTCTTGCCATCTACCTAAAAGATAAATACCCCAATCTTCATATTGAGTATTATAGCAGCGACACCAAATGTGAGTTGGATGAAACCATTCAGTTCATTGACCGGTTGCGCTCTTACTTAGGACACATAACGACCTTAATTGCGGCAGAAGGAAGTCCTGAACCTACTCCTTTTGACCACTTTCTGAAGGTAAGCGGTGGCTATCTGCCATCGGTACAAGCAAGATGGTGTACGCAGAAAATGAAACTGGCCGAGTTTGAGAAATTTGTTGGCGACACCCCAACTGTTTCATACGTGGGTATCCGCGGCGATGAAGACCGTGAAGGCTATGTATCGACAAAGCCAAATATACAAGCCATATTCCCGTTCCGCAAGAATATCTGGAGTATGGATGTAATTCACGAGGTGCTGCATGATAAGAACATTGAGAATTTTGCAGAATGCTATCGCAACGTTGCAGACGATGAGACCTATCAAACAGTTGAAGCGGCTCTCACTTCAAAGCTTACCAAGCACTTCTACTACTCAAAGAAATTGAATATGCTACTTGATGCTGATGTCATCACCTTTAATCACGCCGTATTCAGTTTTCTGAAGCAATACACAGATTACCCTGTGGGAAAGTTGGACTATTTCCCATTGATTGACAATGACGAAGTTTTGATGAGAGAAGAAATCTTTCGCATCCTTGAAGATAGCGGCGTAGGCATACCAGCATATTACAACCTTATCGACTTTGAAGTGGATGGAAAGAAAGGACAGTATTGCCGTAGCCGCTCTGGATGTTATTTCTGCTTCTTCCAGCAGAAGATAGAATGGATTTGGCTCTACGAGCAGCATCCCGACCTTTTCAAAAAGGCAATGGAGTATGAAAAAGACGGATATACGTGGATTCAAGGCGAGCCTTTGAGCGAACTGATACGTCCGGAGCGTATGCGGCAAATCAAGCTTGACCAGATAAAAAAACAAGAAGAAGCGAAAGCAAAGAGCAAAAGTAAGCTTCTGGTGGACTTGTTTGATGATGAAATCAATTGCGCCAACTGCTTTATATAATATATAATAAGGAATGTCCTATGCTGAAATCTGATGTGATATGGCCAAATAGCCGACGATTCAAGTCGCGGACAGAATGGGAGCCTTTAGGCTTCTTCTCCGAAGCTTTGTGTAATTCCACGCAATTTGATCTGAAGCTAGGCTTCTTTTCCTCATCGGCCATCAATGTACTGGCAGACGGTTTCGCTGCGTTTCTCTATAATGGAGGAAAGATGCGCATGATTATCAACGATATTTTATCTACCGAGGATAAGCGTGCGATAATTGTAGCAGACTCGTGCGACGATGTGGATTACTTCAACCTGCAAGATTTGGGTGGTATGAGCGACACGTTGTCTAAGCGCAACCAGCATTTCTTCGAGTGCCTTGCTTGGCTGATTCGTCATAACCGCATTGAGATAAAAGTGGTTGTACCAAAGGCTGGAGAGGGCATAGCCCATTCCAAGTGCGGCGTATTCTTCGATGGACTGAACCGTGTGGCATTCGATGGCTCATGCAACTTCTCGAAGACGGCACTTATTGCCAACATCGAGAGCATCACTGCTTTCTGCGATTGGGACGGGCAAAGCGATGTGTGTCGCATTAAAGATGTTGTGGACGATTTCGAACGCACTTTCTCTGGTAACGACGAGAGTGTGACTTATCTTGATACAGACCATATCCGCACACATATTACTGACACCTACAAAAACAAAGATATACAAGAACTGCTGGCAGACGAAGCACAACTCATCAATGACCGATTGGAGAATGACTTGCCTAAAACTGTGACCGCGTTCCTCGGTCGGGCCAAGAATAAGGTGAAAAGCATTATCGAGCGAATCCATCAAAATGAGATACAAAGGGGAAAGGAAGCTGCACCTCGGTTTCCCTACTCGCAAGGACCTCGCGAATACCAGCAACTTGCGTTTGAAAACTGGAAAGCAAACAAGCAAAAGGGGCTGTTTGCAATGGCAACAGGTACAGGCAAAACCATCACGTCGCTCAACTGTTTACTTGAAATATATAAGCGGTGCGGCTATTACAAAGCCATAATCCTTGTGCCTACGATTACGCTTGTTGGCCAATGGGAAGAGGAGTGCAAGAAATTCAATTTCAAGAACGTCATACGGGTTTGTTCCAAGAACTCCAAATGGGAGGAGCAGATAGAAACGATTACATTAAGCGAACGATTGAAAGGGAGTGACAACAATCTATCATACATAATCATTTCCACATACGCCTCGTTTATCAAAGACAAGGTCTTCAAGTCGTTGTCTGTGTTCCCGAAGACAAAGTTGCTGCTGATTGCCGACGAAGCCCACAATATGGGCTCACGCCGGATGTTGAACATCTTGGATGGCATCCCTTATTTGCGGCGCATAGGTTTGTCGGCTACTCCCGAACGCCAGTTTGAAGAAGAAGCGAACCAGACGCTTTATCATTTCTTTGGCGCAGAAAATGGCTTTACTTACGAGTATTCAATGCAGGAGGCCATAGACAAGGGTGTTTTGTGCCGATATTATTATTATCCGCATGTCGTGCGTCTGACGATGTCGGAGATGGAAGAATACATGAGAATATCGGTACAATTGGCTAAATTCTTCAATAACAACCATTTTGCGGATAGCAATGAGATACTGACCGCACTGCTACTGAAACGCAAGCGGATTATTCATAAGGCAGAGAACAAATTGGAGGTGTTCCGGAATATACTTGAACAGCGTTTCCAAGAAAAAGGTAACTTGAAATATACGCTGGTCTATGTCCCGGAGGGATTGAAACCAGATACGGCAGATGCAGACGTTTACGATGATACAGACCAGTTACAAGACGATGACTATTCCGAAAAGCTCATCAATGAATATACCGCTGTAGTGAGTGGCATTGACAGCAAAGTCACAGTACGTAAGTTTACATCTGGCATTAAAGAACGTGAAGAATTGCTGAAGGGATTTGCCGACGGTGATATAGAGGTTCTGACCTCGATGAAATGTTTGGATGAAGGCGTTGATGTTCCGCGGAGTGAACTTGCCATTTTCTGCGCAAGCACAGGTAATCCCCGACAGTTTATACAGCGTCGAGGAAGAATTTTGCGAAAACATCCCGACAAGCACATGGCTGTGATACATGATTTGGTGGTGGTACCAGAGGTTAATATCGGCGAAGGCTCATATGCTATGGAACGTAGTCTGATGGCAACGGAATTACGCCGAGTCAGGAATTTCTCGTTGCTTTCGGAAAACAGCGACGACACTATTAACGAATTGGAGGATATAATGAATTACTATAACTTATCATTGTTTTAACGATGGCACATTACAACAATAACAGCAACAGAATCTTGCAGGCTGTTTTGGCCGATGAGAAACTGATAGAGTTTGGCGAGTACAATCCCGCTGACTATCAAAGCTTGGACGAGGCTCTTGCGTCTGACAACCTTGTGGTGAATACTGTGGCAAGGATTATCAACGAGGTAAATGAGGAGAGCAGCTCACGGGAAATATATAATATGGTAACAACCTATCTAAAGAATAATATATGATAATCAAGAGCGTAACAATAAATAATTTCCGCAGTTACTACGGGGAGAATACCTTTGAGTTTTCTAAGGGACTGACTCTGATTATTGGTGGCAATGGCGATGGTAAGACCACATTCTTCGAGGCGTTGGAGTGGTTGCTTGATACGGTTCATGAGACGAAAGACCCTTCGCTCATCTCGGAAATGCGCAAATCGGAATTGGACGAAGATGAAGCCGACACTATGTCTGTTTCAATGTTTTTTGAGCATAATGGAGAAAAAGAGGTATCGAAGAGCCTGACCTTCGAAAAGAAAAACGGAGTATGTCGAGTGACGAATTTTGCTTTCAAAGGTTACGAGACCAATGGCGCTGAGCGTATGCAACGAAAGGGCAGCTCGCTAATTGACGTGTGTTTTGATGCGTTCATTCGTAAGTATTGCCTGTTCAAAGGTGAGAGCCAGTTAAATGTTTTTAATGAGAAAGAGGCGTTGAGAACGCTTGTAGATAAATTCTCCGACATCCACAAGTTTGAAGATTATGTCGCTGTTGCTACTGAACTTGAAGCAAAATCCGATCGAGCATACGCAAAGGAGTGCCAATCGGATAAGAAGATCTCGCAGAAGGTTTCGGAACTCCAATATAAGAAAGAGCGTCTTGGACAACAGATAGACGAGATAAAACGCGATATCAGGAAACAGGAAGATGTGGTGAGTACCTATTCTGTGAAACTTGAGGATTTGGAGAAGCACCAGGCCACCAGCGAAAGTTATCAGGACATCAAGAAGCGCATAGACACGCAACGCGAGAAGCTGGCTAAGCTCCGTTCCATGACGATGGTGCGCTACAATACGAACCTGCTTGATGAGTTCTGGGCATTGATGCCATATCAGAATGTGTTTGAGGAATTTCAGAAAAAGGTATCGGCGTTGAGCAAAGAAAAGCGACGTCTCAGCGACCTTGACATACAGGAAAAAGCGGCAACAAAGGCTAAGAAAGAAGTCGTTGATGAACTGACATCAAGTCTGCAAAGCGACTTCACACGCTTGCCTTGGTACCTGCCCGATGGGGAAACGATGCAAGAGATGCTCGACGAAGAAGTATGCAAGGTATGCGGCCGACCAGCAAAGAAGGGCACGCAGGAGTATCGTTTCATGGAGAACAAGCTGAGGGAATACTTGGAGTGTAAGTCGCAGGAACTTGCGGCCAAGCAAGAAGAATTACCAGACACTCCGCTTTTTGGTACTCAATATATCGAGGAGCTTCATTCGCTCTCTATCAGTTTTGGGGGCATGACGGCGAGAGATATTGCCAAGAAATATCGCGAGGTCGTGGATAAACTGGAATTTGTGGCAAGAATCAAACAGGACATTGCAGAGAAAGAGGCTGAGTTGCTAGAACTGGAAGACGAGAAATCCCGTTTGCTTATCCAAGCCGACGGACTTACGGAAGCGATGCTTGATAAGAATTTCCGCGATATCAAGGGTTTCTATGAGCAGCGAGACCGAGCAAAAAACCGCATTAGCGATTATCGCGAGCAGTTGGCCAAGGTCCAGCTGGAATACGATAAGGTGAAGGAAGAGTTTGAGCAACTGAATCCGACAACTGGCATGGCGAAAGTGTATAACCGTGTGCATACGTTGCTCGACAAAGTGATGTGGGCTTTCGTTAATGCAAAGAGCGAAAACCTGCGCCGCTTCCTCGCAAGCCTTGAGGAGCGCACCAATAGTTATTTCGAGAAACTGAACAAGAATGACTTCCGTGGCCTAATCCGCATTGTACAGACAGCGAGCGATTCGGCAGAGATAAAGCTATTTAGTTCTAACGGCACGCCAATCAAAAATCCGGGCGGTGCGCAGGAGACAACCATGTATATGTCACTACTCTTTGCTATCTCCGATCTCACTACGCTGAAGCGCGAAGAGGATTATCCGCTCATATTCGATGCGCCAACTTCATCATTTGAGAACTTCAAAGAGAACGTCTTCTACAACATCATCGACAAAATCCAGAAACAGTGCATTATCGTGACGAAAGACTTGCTTGAAGTGGACAAACAGACGGGCAAGAAGACTCTGAACGAAGCGCAAATAGAAGCTTTGACCTGTTCTGTATATCGTATCGAGAAACAGACGGGCTATAACGAAACCGACCTTTCAACAATACGAACCATCATAACTCCAATAAAATAATGGCAGCAACAAAGATATTCAACCTTTGGGCGAAGCGCAGCCCTGAGTGGGAAACGAAATACGAAGACACCTTGCTGAAGGCGTTCTGCGACTACGGTAAGGGTTCGACAAGCTATCAAGAAACCCGTGCAAAACTGTTCGGCGCAGGATATGAATTGTATATTCTGGCGTTCTTCATTGGTCTGTATCATGGTCAGACTAAAGACCTTGTGGCAGATAAAGCCAAGCGGAAAGACTTTGGCTGGGCGATTGAGAATTGGGGAACGGCAGAGGCTCGTGGCGGTCGCAAGCAGTATGGTCAGATTCGCGAATACATGTTCATGGCTCTTGTGGCTCGTACTGAAATAGACTGGATTGCCCTTGACAAAGGCGATATTACGCCCCGCAAAGTGGTTGACTTGCTCATTGACAAAATGGAGAAGTACGCAAACTTCGGCTTCGATTTCATGCAGGACAAGCTCGAAGACAATCCCGATTACTTCTACAAAGAAACAGCATTCCTACAAGTTTTCCTCAACTTTATGCGATCATCAACCTCTGAAAATGCAGCAGCAGCAGCAGAAGAAGAAGAAGAAGAAGAAGAGGAAGCAGAATCTTTGGATTAATATATGGAAGTTATATAATAAATTTTAATGTATGAAAAAACGGACAAAACTTACAGTCGGCTGGTTCTATGAGCTTCTGGAATGGGGCGTTTGTCCGAATAGGGTGTGGCAGGATTGGGTATTGCTATTGGATTAAAAAAGGTATCGATATACCTTCAAATTTTCAATAAAAGAGGACCAGCATTATTTGCTGGTCCTCAATAAAAAAACGATTGATTTGTTGCATTCGAAAATATGCAGTATCTTTGTGATAGAGATATTTGAGATTATGCAGAGAAACGCAATGTGCAGCAAGACTTTTGTTACTAATGTGTTACCTATTATCTTTGATTTTAGTCCTTACTTTTTGATTTTCAAAAAGATAAAATCAATCACTTAGATTTGCAGTTTGAAACTCTTTGCATAAACTGTGCTTCCCTTTTAAACCAGTTTGAATCTTAATCGTAGAGTTTGTCTTGCTTCGTCATAATCATAGCTAATGATTTTGAAAATGCCCACTTCGGAGGTATGGGAGACGTGTGCCCCGATACAAGCGCAAGCGTCATAATCTCCTATACGTATGATGCGAAGTGTTTCGCTGGCATCTTCCGGCAACTTGCTAAGATCTACAATATTTTTTGCCTGTTCGTGTGTCATGAATTCAATTGTTACGGGCAAGTTCTGGTTGATTACTTCGTTCACCTTATTTTCGATCGCTTGAATTTGTTCCGCTGTCGGAGAAGAGGAAAGAATATAGTCACATTTACTTTTTTTCCTTTCTATATGGGCATTACGTGAGCGTGGACAACCGAATGTCTTCACCATAGTGGCATTCAATAAATGCTCCGCAGTGTGCATAGGAGGATACTCCTGTTTGTTGTGGTCGTTGAGTTGAATTTGTTGTTCCATAATTGTTTTTATTTTCCGATAATAATCTTGTCTCCTAAAAAATGAGGTTGTTTGTTTATTGCCAAGTCAATAAACATCTTGACTCTTGCAAATAATTCTCGAATATTAGTTTTCAGTCCTGAATAAGCATTCACGTCTTTGGCGTTGTAACCGATAGCGTTTATTCCATTCTTTTCTGCTAAATAAATAGCTCGTTCATTGTGAAAACGTTGAGAAATAATTGTTAGTCGGCTTTGTCCGAACACTTCTTTGGCACGAACAACGGAATCGAGTGTGCGAAATCCTGCATAATCCAGATAAATGTATTTTTCCGGGACTCCTCTTTGCATAAGTGCTTTCTTCATCTCTTCCGGTTCATTATAATTTTCTTTACGATTGTCGCCACTGATAAGGATATAATTTATCTTTCCGGCTTTGTATAATTCAAGAGTTGCAAAAATACGGTAGTCAAAATATAAATTGTTATTCCCGTTTTTTAGTTTGGGAGAAGTACCAAGCAATAGCCCTACATTGTTTTTAGGTGTTTCTGTAATTTCAGTATATAATTTTTGAGATGCATTCTTCTTGATTCGCCGGTTGCATATAATAATGCTAATTACACATAGAATGGTTATTATTAAAGTGATATAGAGTAATTTTCGTTTCATTTTCCTTTTATATGAATAGTGTACAAAAATACGACTCTTTTTCAGGAAATCAAATGTATGGACATAAAAAAAGGAGCAACGCCTTGCTCCAACCTTTGTTAACCTTAAATCTAATACTATGAAAAACACACTGCAAAGATACGTTGTTTTGCCATATCTGCAAATTAACAGCAGATAAAAGGTGTTTTTATAACACTAATTAAAAAATGGATGTTTGTATTATAGACTTGTTAAGAATTTATAGCCCTTAATACCCAGAATATAGTATGTGGAGAATGAGGAAAGTTTATCCCCATTTCTCCTTCATAAGGTCTTCCAGTTTCAATAATTCATCGCGATATTGTGCAGCTTCGATAAATTCCAGTTTCTTGGCTGCCTCTTGCATTAGTTTGCGGGTACGTTCGATGCTCTTTTCCATTTGCGCTTTGCTCATATACTGTACCACCGGATCTGCTGCAATATTCGGAGTAGAAGGTTCAACATAAGCGTGCTTTTCTTTCAGCAGTTCTTCTGTTTCCGAGTTTGCATTTCCGAATACTGATAGATTTCGAGCCTTTTTAATCTGTTGGGGAGTGATTCCGTTTGCTTCATTGTAAGCCAACTGTTTTTCGCGGCGGCGGTTAGTCTCGTCAATGGTGAGTTTCATACTGTCCGTCATTCTGTCGGCATACATGATAACTTTTCCATTGACATTACGGGCAGCACGTCCGGCGGTCTGTGTCAGGGAACGGTGTGAACGGAGGAATCCTTCCTTATCCGCATCAAGGATAGCAACAAGTGATACTTCTGGAAGGTCAAGCCCCTCACGAAGCAGGTTGACACCAATCAGTACATCGTATATACCTTGCCGGAGATCATCCATAATCTTCACACGCTCCAAAGTGTCGACATCACTGTGGATATAATTGCATCTTACATTATTATTAAGGAGATATTCGGTCAGTTCTTCAGCCATACGTTTGGTGAGAGTAGTGACAAGCACACGTTCGCTTTTTTCGATACGAAGCTGGATTTCTTCCATTAAATCATCAATTTGATTCAGGCTCGGCCGGACTTCAATGATAGGATCAAGCAGGCCGGTGGGACGAATCACTTGTTCTACGACAATACCTTCAGACTGAATCAATTCATATTCTGCCGGAGTGGCACTGACATAGATCACCTGCTTTGCCATTTCTGCAAACTCTTCAAATTTTAACGGACGGTTGTCCATGGCTGCGGGCAAACGGAAGCCATATTCTACAAGATTGATTTTACGGGCACGGTCTCCTCCGTACATGGCACGGATTTGTGGTACGCTAACATGGCTTTCGTCAATAACAATCAAGAAATCGTCCGGGAAGAAATCGAGCAGGCAGTATGGACGAGTACCGGCAGCCCGACCGTCGAAGTAACGTGAATAGTTCTCTATCCCGGAGCAGTGTCCCAACTCCCGGATCATTTCCATATCATAAGTAACCCGTTCATAGAGCCGTTTGGCCTCGTATTCTTTGCCGATTGATTCAAAGAAGGCAACCTGTTTGGTCAGGTCATCTTCTATTTCATGAATGGCGCGGAGAGTCGCCTCCTTGGTAGTCATGAACAAATTTGCCGGATAAATCTTGTAAGCTTCGAAAGGAGCAATGGTGACTCCGGTCACTGGGTCTACCTCTTCTATACCGTCAATTTCGTCACCCCAGAAAGTGACACGGAGCAGATTGTCCGTATAGGCCAGATAAATATCTACTGTATCTCCCTTGACACGGAAATTCCCACGGTTTAGGTCAATGTCGTTGCGTACATATAAACTATCTACTAGCCGGCGGAGGAATACGTTGCGGTCGAGCATACGTCCCCGTTCGATTTCTATGACATTTTTATAGAAGTCCGAAGGATTTCCCATGCCATAGATACAAGAAACGGAAGACACCACGACCACATCCTTTCGTCCGGAGAGTAGGGCAGAAGTGGCAGCAAGACGGAGTTTGTCAATTTCGTCATTGATAGCAAGGTCTTTTTCTATATAAGTATCACTGTTGGGTAGATAGGCCTCCGGCTGATAATAGTCATAGTAAGAAACATAGTATTCTACCGCATTATTCGGAAAAAATCCCTTAAACTCGCTGTATAACTGTGCAGCCAGCGTCTTGTTATGGCTTAGAATCAACGTCGGCTTGTTGATGTTAGCAATAACGTTGGCGATAGTGAATGTCTTTCCCGAACCGGTAACTCCTAATAAAGTCTGTGCAGGAAGTCCCTGGATTACTCCGTCTGTTAGTTGGGCAATCGCTTCCGGTTGGTCTCCGGTGGGTTTGTAGGCTGATGTTAATTCAAAATTCATAGTTAAATCCTAAAAAGTGGAGCAATATTCGGTAAAATAATCGAGATAACAAATCATTTTTCCAAATAAATCCTTTACTTTGCAACATATTAATATCAAAAAACAGATTCATACAACTAGTAATACCAGAAACACATGATTTGGAATGAGAGCATTGAGTGTATGGACCGCGAAAGTCTTCGCAAGATTCAAAGCATACGACTCAAGAAAATTGTAGATTACGTTTATCACAACACCCCCTTCTATCGGAAGAAAATGCAGGAAATGGGTATCACGCCCGATGACATCAACAGTATTGATGATATTGTGAAACTGCCGTTTACCACAAAACATGATTTAAGAGATAACTATCCGTTCGGACTTTGTGCCGTGCCGATGAGTCAGATTGTGCGTATTCATGCGTCTTCCGGTACTACCGGAAAACCGACCGTTGTCGGATATACCCGTAAGGACTTGTCTTCATGGGCAGAATGTATCTCACGTGCTTTTACTGCTTATGGTGCCGGCCGTTCGGATATTTTCCAGGTGTCTTATGGATACGGACTTTTTACAGGTGGATTGGGAGCACATGCCGGTGCAGAAAATATCGGAGCATCCGTGATTCCGATGTCCAGCGGTAATACGGAGAAACAAATCACACTGATGCATGATTTCGGTTCAACGGTGCTTTGTTGTACTCCTTCTTATGCACTTTATCTGGCTGATGCGATCAAAGACTCCGGTTTGCCCCGCGAAGAATTCAAATTGAAAGTCGGTGCTTTTGGTGCAGAACCCTGGACGGAGCAAATGCGCCATGAAATTGAAGAAAAACTGGGTATCAAGGCTTATGATATTTATGGCTTGAGTGAGATTGCCGGACCGGGTGTGGGGTACGAATGTGAATGCCAACACGGCACTCACTTGAATGAAGACCATTATTTTCCGGAAATTATTGATCCCAATACCCTGCAACCTGTTGAACCCGGGCAAACGGGTGAACTGGTATTTACTCATTTGACAAAAGAAGGGATGCCACTATTACGTTACCGTACTCGTGACTTAACTGCCTTGCATTATGACACATGTTCCTGTGGTCGTACGTTGGTACGTATGGATCGTATCTTGGGACGTAGTGATGATATGCTGATTATTCGTGGGGTGAATGTCTTCCCGACACAGATCGAATCTGTTATTCTTGAAATGGCAGAATTTGAACCGCATTACCTGTTAATAGTAGGCCGTGAAAATAATACCGATACCATGGAACTCCAGGTGGAAGTACGTCCGGATTTTTATTCGGACGAAATCAACCGGATGTTGGCATTGAAGAAGAAATTGGCAGGACGTTTGCAAAGTGTACTCGGATTGGGTGTTAATGTGAAACTGGTAGAACCACGTAGTATTGAACGTAGCGTGGGTAAAGCGAAACGAGTGATTGATAACAGAAAACTGTAAACCTAATACTTAAATAATTATGGTAGCAAAACAACTTTCTATCTTTTTGGAAAACAAGTCAGGTCGTTTGACGGAAGTGACTGAAGTGCTGGCAAAAGAAAATATCAACCTTTCTGCCTTGTGCATTGCCGAAAATGCTGATTTTGGTATTTTGCGTGGAATAGTATCTGATCCGGATAAAGCATACAAAGCTTTAAAAGATAATCATTTTGCAGTGAATGTGACTGATGTAGTAGGTATAAGCTGTCCCAATATACCGGGTGCTTTGGCAAAAGTGCTGGGATATTTATCAGACGAGGGTGTATTTATTGAATATATGTATTCGTTTGCCAATAACAATATTGCAAATGTGGTAATTCGCCCCAGCAATCTGGATAAATGTATCGAGGTACTGAAAGAAAAGAAAGTCGATCTGCTGGCTGCAAGTGATTTGTATAAGCTGTAGATATAGCAGTAAACGATAAACAGGGAACGGTAAATAGCTGCGTTGTCTTTGAATGGGATAACACATTTGTTTGCCGTTTTTTTGCTATAAAAAATAGTGACGCTATCCGATGTGGATAGTGACGGTATACTTCACCGATACCGTCACTATCCCGGGCATATACCGTCACTATTTTTTTTCTGCCTTATAACAAGTTTTTTTCTGTCTTATAACAAGGAATCTGACGTTTGTTCGTCAGGTTTATGTCAATCATGATTTCTGTGTGATTCGTTTATTACCTGCCGTTTACAGTTTGGTGTTTGCAATTCGACGTCATTTTCTCTCCTTTTGTCGATGTTTAACGCCTTTTATGTATTAAAAAACATAGATTAATTGCTA